>MRWF01015373.1_pt1 | contig 255631 bp, 238 predicted proteins | sample 1013331 | NCBI WGS metagenome assembly MRWF01 (sample SAMN06117577, study PRJNA244670) | biofilm metagenome | biome: Water; feature: Cathode Biofilm; material: Biofilm; isolation source: microbial consortium enriched at the cathode of a solar microbial fuel cell | place: USA: District of Columbia... | reverse complement strand
CGACCCGCTGCGCGTGGACCTCAACCTCAGCGCCACCGGCGGCGGCGCTGAGGTTGAGGTCCACGCGCAGCGGGTCGTGGTCGGAGGCCCGGTAGGCGTCGGCGGCATAGAAGTCGTCGATCTGCTGGTCGCTTTTGAACTCCTGGTTGTAATCCAGGGCCCGGGGTTCGTCCGCGTTGATGTGCCAGGCGCCGGCGTCGAGCACCTGGCGGTCCAGCGACGGGCTGGCCAGGGCGTGATCCAGATGTCCGGTTTCACCGAAGAAAATGTAGCTGTAGGCCTGGTCGCCCTGGAAACGGGTCAGCAGATCCACGAAACCGTCGTCCTGGAAGGCCCGTACCGGATCTTCCAGGGCATAGGCGTTCAAGTCGCCGAGCACCAGGACGTCCTGGTCCGCCACCCCGGTGGGCTGCTCCGCCAGCCAGGCGAGCTGGTCCATGGCCGCCTGGGTGCGCTCCGCGTTCCAGCAACTCTGGCCATCGTCCTGGGCCGCGTTGATGCCGTCGTCGGGGCAACTGCCCTTGGACTTGAAGTGGTTGACCACCAGCGTCAGCACTTCGTCGTTGTTCAGCAGCCGGAAGCTCTGCGCCAGGGGCTGCCGGTTGGTCTGGTTGCCGAAGGCACCGGTGTCCAGGGTCGCCGCTTCCCCTTCCTCGGCCACCACGTCGTCACGATAAAGCAGCCCCACGGCGATGGCGTCGCTGCCCAGCCCGGCCTCGCCGTGGGCCACGAAACGCCACGCCGGCCCCAGGGCCTCGGCCAGTTCGGCGATCGCCGAGTCCGGTCCGTAGCCGTCGTTCTCGATTTCCATCAAACCGATAATGTCCGCGTCCAGCGCGGTGAGCGCCGCCACCAGCTTGGCTTTCTGGCGCGCCAGCTCCTCGGCGTTGCTGGCGCCGCGGGCAGTCGGGAAGCCGCCGCCCTGGCCGTCACCGTTAAAGAAATTGAGCACGTTGAAGGCGGCCACCCGCAGGTTGCTGCCCGGCGCCCGGGGCGGCGCCGCCGGGCGCGGGTTGGCGGCGCGGAAGGTGATTTCGTCCACCGGCTGCAGGCGCCACTCTTCGAAGCTGTAGCTGACAACGGCCCGGAAGTCCGGGTCGACCCGGTCGCCAACTCTCAACGTGTTGGTGGCGGACAGGCCGCCCTGGGGATAGGGCACCGGCTCCGGGTTCTGGGTGTTGAGGCCGTCGTCGAGAACAATCCGGCCCAGGGCATTGCTGTCCGCCACCGCCTTCGCCGGAGCGCCCGGTTCGGCCACCTGGGTGGGAATCGAAAGGCGCTCCTCGGCGAGCACCACGCTGCCGAAGCGGGCCAGGTCATAGACCTCGGTGACGGTGAGCGCCTGGCTGACGGTGACCAGCATGCCTTCCAGGGCTTCCGGCGCGGCGAGATCAGCGAACGGCAACGCGAAGGCGACCGGCTCCAGCGTTTGCTCCACGGCGCAAACCAGCGGATCGCCCTGCAGGCTCACCTGGGTTTGCTCGAAGTATTCGCCGGCGGTGCCCGCCAGCCGGACGCGCTCACCGGGATTAACCACCGCATCCGGGGCGTACACGAACAGACCTTCCGAGGTGGCCGGGTTATCGTCCCGGTCGACCACCGGCTCCATCAGGAAAAAGCCGTCCAGGTCCGGGTAAACCGCACTGACCACGGATTCCACCACCACGGTTTCACCGTCCAGGGGCGTGCTGGCGCCACTGCCCTGCACCACCGACACGGGCGTGTCCGCATCGCCGCAGGCGCCCAGCGCCGGGGGCGGATCGCCGCCGCCGTCACCACCGTCACCGGCCCCTTCGCCGTAAACACCCAGGCCATCGAGGGTGTCCTGAGGAAACGCCCGCCACTGATCGGCCGGGTCGAAGGCGTCATCGATTACCGGATCCCCGGTGGTGACGGTTTCCAACCGACGCAGGGTCTGGTTGACGCTGGTGGTATCGCCGCTGCCCCAGGCACTGCCCGGGTCCTCGCCGACACGGCCGAAGCTGTCCACCACACCATTCATGTCGCGGAGCACATAGGCGTCGTCGCCGTTGTGGCTGATCACACCGCTGCTGATGTCGCCGAGCCCGTTCAGCGGCGCGCCGGCCTGGCTGCTGACGATCACCAGCACCGCCCCGGCGGCCAGGCTCTCGCCATTCAGATCCAGGGTGGCGGACGCGTCGGCGGCCCCGTTGGAGTAGCGCTCCAGACGGTAGCCGACCAGGCTGACGGCGTCGGCGCCGCCGTTATAGAGCTCCAGGGCCTTGTTAAAGCCGCTGCCCTCCACATACTCACTGATCAGAACGTCCGCTTGAACGCCACCGGCTATCAAGGTGCCGGCGATTACCCAGGATAACGCCTTCATGTCTGGCTCCGCCTTTGAATGTCGTTCTCAGACTGATGACGGGGTATGACCAGCGGGTGGCGAGACCATGGCAGATATCTTGCAAGCCATGATTTTACGAGCGTTACCCGAACCGCCGGGGTACCTTGGAACTCTTACAAGGAAGGCACAGTCAGGCCGGAGAGGCTCTGTTAGTATGAAAGGAATCACCACTTTCCATAATAAAAAGGGGATGGCATGAAAACGTTGAGTCCCGTGGATCAACTGTTTCTGTATTTGGAGAAACGCCAGCAACCCATGCATGTGGCGGGACTGCAGTTGTTTTCATTTCCCGAGGGCGCCGGCCCCAAGTACGTCAGCGAGCTGGCCCGCTCGATCCGCGAGTATTCCTCCCCGGAACCGCCCTTCAACCAGCGTCTTACCCGCCGCTTCGGCCAGTATCAGTGGATGGAAGATCAGCAGTTCGATATGGATCACCATTTCCGCCATGAAGCGCTGCCTAAACCGGGCCGCATCCGTGAACTGTTGTCGCTGGTTTCCGCGGAACACTCCAACCTGCTGGACCGGGAACGGCCGCTGTGGGAAGCCCATCTGATCGAAGGCATTCGCGGCCGCCAGTTCGCCCTGTACACCAAGGTGCACCATTCCGTGGTGGACGGTATCTCCGCCATGCGCATGGGCATGCGCGCGCTGTCGCCGGACCCGGAAGAGCGGGACCTGCCGCCGGTGTGGGCCTACAAGCCGAAGAAGCGCGGCCGCGGCCTGCCCAGCAACCCGGTGGACGCGGTCAGCAGCCTGGCCCGTCTGACCACCGGCGCCAGCCGGCAGATCGCCACGGTGCCGGCGCTGGCCCGCGAGATTTACAGCGTCACCCAGAAAGCCAAGGACGACCCCAATTTCGTCTCCATCTTCCAGGCCCCGGACACCATCCTTAACCAGTGCATTACCGGGTCACGGCGGTTCGCGGCACAGAGTTATTCGCTGGATCGCCTCAAGCGTTTGTCCGGCGCCTTTAACTGCACCCTGAACGATGTGGTGCTGAGCATGTGCGGCCACGCGCTGCGCGAGTATCTGATCAGCCAGAACGCGCTGCCGGACCGCCCGCTGATCGCCATGGTGCCGATGTCCCTGCGCAAGGACGACAGCGCCGGCGGCAACCAGATCGCGATGATCCTGGCCAACCTGGGCACGCACATTTGCGACCCGGCCAACCGCCTGCGTGTGGTGCAGGCTTCGGTGCGCGAAGCGAAGAAGCGTTTCGCGCAAATGAGCCCGGAAGAAATTCTGAATTTCACCGCGTTAAGCATGGCTCCCACGGGCCTCAATCTGCTTACCGGCCTGGCGCCGAAATGGCGCGCGTTCAACGTGATCATTTCCAATGTGCCGGGGCCTCGTGAACCGCTGTACTGGAACGGTGCCCGGCTGGAGGGGATGTACCCGGTATCCATTGTGCTCGACCGCATTGCCTTGAACATGACCTTGACCAGCTACCGGGGCCAGATCGAATTCGGCTTGATCGCCTGCCGCCGGACGCTGCCGTCCATGCAGCGTCTGCTGGACTATCTGGAGCAATCGATCCGCGAACTGGAGATCGCCGCCGGGTTTAAATAAGCCCGGCGCGTGGCCGCTTTTCGGTAACAAAAAAAGGGTTGGAACGGCGTAAAAAAGGGTAGTAAAGTCAAATTGCTGCAGATTTGGCAGTGGTTGGTTTTGGTAGTTGCCTTCCCTTCGCGTGAAGCCCAAGAAGTCTCCGAACACCCCCTCCTGGTTTGCAAGCAACACCCTATATTCAGTTTTCGAGGTATAGATTCAATGGCTACTGGTACCGTTAAATGGTTCAACGAATCCAAGGGTTTCGGCTTCATTTCCCAGGATGACGGTGGCGCCGACGTGTTCGTGCATTTCAGCGCAATCAACGGCTCGGGCTTCCGCACTCTCGCGGAAGGTCAAAAAGTATCTTTTGACATTCAGGACGGTCCCAAGGGACCACAGGCCGCCAACGTCGTCGGCGAATAAGACGACCTCAACGACCGGGAAGAACCCCGCCCTACGCGGGGTTTTTTCTTGCCCGCCAAAAACGAAACCAGGAACCAGACCATGACCACCACCTTGTACGGGGCCGAAGTCAGTTACTTCACCGGAAAGGTCCGCGCTTATCTGCGCTGGGCGGATATTCCATTCGAAGAGGTGCTCTCCACCGCGGACGTCTATCGCCAGGTGATCGTGCCGGCAGTGGGGGCGCCGGTGATCCCCGTACTGCGCGACGACAACGGCCGCATCCTCCAGGACAGCACGGTGATCATTGAAACCCTGGAACAGGCGCGAACCGACGATGGCCCGGCGCTACACCCCGCCACGCCGTTGCGCAAACTGGTGGCGCTGATGCTGGAAGCCTACGGGGATGAGTGGCTGGTGATCCCCGCCATGCATTACCGGTGGTTCTACGACCGCGACTGGGCGATGGCGGAATTCGGCGCCATGAACGCCCCGGACGAATCGCCGGAGAATCAGTTCGCCATCGGCCAGAAACTGGCGGTGCCGTTCTCCAAGGCCGCCACGCTGTTGGGGGCCACCGAGGATATGGTGCCCGCAGTGGAGCGCGCCTACGAAGACCTGCTTGCCGAGCTGGACGCGCATTTCGCCGAGCACCCGGCCCTGCTGGGCGGGCAGGCGACGATGGCGGATTTCGGCCTGATCGGCCCGCTGTACGCCCATCTGTACCGGGACCCCACCGCCGGCAAGCTGATGCGCGAGCGCGCCCCGAACGTAACGCGCTGGGTGGAGCAATTGCATTTCGAGCCCGGTGGACTGCGCACGCCGCTGGATGACCACGACAGCATCCCGGAAACCCTGCTGCCGGTGCTCAAGCGCCTGGCCAGGGAGCTGCTGCCGGCGATGGTGGATGTGGCCCATCACGTGCGCGCCTGGATGGCGGAGCATCCCGGCGAGACCCTGCCCAGGGCGCTGGGGAATCACGCCTTTACCCTGGAGGGCCGCGAGGGACAACGCATTATCCGCCCCTACAGCCTGTGGATGATCCAGCGGGTGCGGGACCATCTGAACAGCCTGGACGAAGACAGCCGCCGCCAGGCGGATGCGTTTCTGCGCGATATCGGCGCCGAGGCGCTGATCGACTTTCCGGACCCGCCGCGACTGACCCAGCACAAGCTCACCGTGCGCCCGGCCTGACGCCGGGCTAGATAATTCCCTGCCCCAGCATCGCCCGCGCCACGCGCTGAAAGCCGGCGACACTGGCGCCGGTGAGATAGTCCGGACGAGTGCCATCGCCGCCATGTTCCAGACATTGGCGGTGGATGCGCTCCATGATATCGCGCAACCGCCGGTCCACCTCACCGGCGGACCAGGATTCGCGGCGGCTGTTCTGACTCATTTCCAGACCGCTCACTGCTACGCCGCCGGCGTTGGCCGCCTTACCCGGCGCGTAGAACACCTCGCTGTCCTGGAACACCGCCACCGCCGCCGCGGTGCACGGCATATTGGCGCCTTCCGCCAGCCACCGGCAGCCGTTGTCCAGCAGCCGCCGGGCGTCGTCTTCATCCAGTTCGTTCTCGGTGGCGCAGGGCAGCGCCACCTCACAGGCGAACCGCCAGGGGCGCTCACCCTGATAATGGTCGACGTCGTCAAAGTCGTCGGCGAGCCGGTCCAGGCCGCCGCCGTCCGCCTTGATGCGGGCGACCGCCTCGAGATGTTTTTCATCCAGACCCTTACCGGCGTGCACGGTGCCACGGGAATCGGACAGGGTGACCACGGTGGCGCCTTCCTCGAGCGCCTTGGCGGCAGCGTGCCGGGCCACGTTGCCGGCGCCGGACACCGCCACGGTCTTGCCGCTGAGATTCTCATTCCGATGGGCGAGCATGCTCTGTAGAAAATAGATCACGCCGTAGCCAGTGGCTTCCGGCCGCAGCACACTGCCGCCGAAGTCCACACTCTTGCCGGTGAAGGCGCCACCGAAGGAACGGGACAATTTGCGGTACATGCCGAACAGATAGCCCACTTCGCGCATGCCCACGCCCATGTCACCGGCGGGCACGTCGATGTCCGGCCCCATGTGATGGTGAAACTCCGCCATCAACGCCTGGCAGAAACGCATGATCTCCGCGTCGCTGCGTCCCTTGGGGTCGAAATCGGCGCCGCCCTTGCCGGCGCCCAGCGGCAGCCCGGTGAGCGCGTTCTTGATGGTCTGTTCCAGCGCCAGAAAGGAGAGCACGTCCAGGTTCACCGAGGGGTGGAAACGCAGGCCGCCTTTGTAGGGGCCCAGGGCGCCGTTCATCTGCACCCGGTAGGCCCGGTTCACCCGCACCTGGCCCTGGTCGTCCACCCAGGGGACGCGGAAGCGGATTACCCGCTCCGGTTCCAGCAGCCGGGAAAGCAGCCCTTGCGTCTGCAGTTCGGGGTGCTGGTCCAGATACCCGGAGACACTTTTCAGCAGGCTTTCAGCGGCCTGCTGAAAATAAGGGTGGTGGGGGTCGCGTTGTTTTATCTCTTCTAAAAGCGCTGACATATCCATGCCGCCATGGAAACGGATGGCGGGTGAAATACAAGTCGGCGTGCGCTTAAAAAAGGGTAAAACCTCAGCCGTCCAGGCGGCGTTTGCGGGCCGGCCAGTCCGGCATCCGGCGGTCCATCAAGGCGTGGAAGGCGGGGCCGTGGTGCATGTGCTCCAGATGGCAGAGCTCGTGCATTATCACGTAGTCGATCACCGCGGGCGGATACTGCATCAGCGCCAGACTCAGGTTGATGTAGCCGCGCCGCGACAGCGAACCCCAGCGGGTGCGCATCTTTTTCACGCGCAGCACCGGCATTCGGTGGCCCTGTTCGGCAAACCAGGGAAATTGCCGTTCGATGCTGTCCTGAAATCGGGTGCGCGCCAGTCCGCGCCACCATTCCTGCACGGCGTGGCTGACGGCGGCTTCGTCGTGCGGGTCGGGCACCGCCACATGGAGCGCATCGCCATGACGCTCCACCCGGGCTTTGCCGGCGCCAGTGACACGCAGGGTGAGCGGCTCGCCCAGGTAATGGCACGGGTCGCCGTCGCGCCAGCGCGTCCGGGGACGGGCCGCCATGCGTTGCTGCTGATCGCGAATCCAATCCCGGCGCGAGTCCACGAACGCTTCCACCCGGTAGGCGGCCAGCCTCAGCGGGGCGCGCACCTGCACGCTGCCGTCCACGCGCACCCGCACTTCCAGCGAGCGCCGGCGGCTGCGCACCAGTTCGTATTCAAGAGGCGGGGGACTGTCGCGGTGCAACGGGCAGCTCCTGTTCCAACTGATGTTTCACGGCGTCGGCGGATTTGGCGTAGGGCGCCAGCCAGGCGTACAGCACCGGGATAATAAACAGGGTGAGCACGGTGGCGAACAACAAACCGCCGAGAATCACCACGCCGATGGTGATGCGGCTTTCCGCGCCGGCGCCGGTGGCCAGCACCAGCGGCACGGCGCCGAAGATGGTCGACACCCCGGTCATCAACACCGGCCGGAAGCGGATGATGGCGCCCTGGTACGCCGCCTCGGCGACGCTGTAGCCCTCGTCCCGCAGTTGGTTGGCGAACTCAACGATAAGAATGCCGTTCTTCGCCATCAAACCGAGCAGCATGATCATACCGATCTGGCTGTAGATGTTCAGGCTGTTGCCGGTGACCCGCAGGGCGAGAATGGCGCCGGCGATGGCCAGCGGCACGGTGAGCATGATGATCAGCGGGTGGATCCAGCTTTCGAACTGGGCCGCCAGCACCAGGAACACGATCAGCAGTGCCAGAGCAAAGGTAATGAAGATCGCTGACGACGCTTCGGTGAATTCCTCCGCCATGCCTTTGTAGCTGAGACGCGCTTCCAGTGGCAGGGTGTCGCTGACGGTCTGTTCGATGAAGTCGATGGCGCGGCCCAGGTCATAGCCTTCGGCCATGTTCGCCGACAGGGTAATCGCCGGCAGCCGGTCCACCCGGCGCAGCTCCGGCGAGGCACCCACGGTTTTCAAATCCACCACGCTGGACAACGGCACCAGCTCGCCAGCGTCGGTGCGCACGTAAATCGGATTGACGTCATCGGGCACCCGCGCTTCGCTTTCGTTGGCTTCCAGCAGCACGTCGTACTCGCGGCCCCGGTCCACATAGGTGGACGCCTGCAGGGTGGCGAACATGGCCTGCAGGGTCTGGCCCACGTCCGCGGCGGACAGGCCGAAGTCCGCCGCCCGTTCCCGGTTCAGCTCCACGTTCAGTTGCGGCTGGGTTTCCTCGTAATTGGTGTCCACGCTGAGCAGGTTGGGGTTGTCTTCCATGGACGCCATCACCGATTCGCTCCAACGCTGCACCGATTCGTAGTCCGGCCCGCCGATCACCACTTCCAGCTGCTGGTTGAAGGCGCTCTGCCCCAGGCCCGGCGGGTTCACCGCGAACGCCCGCAGGCCCGCCACCTGGCCCAGGTCGCCGCGCAGTTGCTGGACAATTTCCTGCTGGCTGCGCTGACGCTCGCCCCAGGGTTTGAGGCGGGTAATCATGAAGGCGTTTTCCGGCTGGCCCCGGAAACCGACAATCGACAACACCCGTTCCGCTTCGCCGTTGTCCACCAACGGCTGCATCAGCGCTTCCACCTCTTTGATGTGGTGGGTGGTGTATTCCGCCGTGGCGCCCTGGGGCGCCGTGGCCGGCACGATGAACACGCCCCGGTCCTCGGTGGGCGCCAGCTCGCGGGGCACCCCGGTGTAAGACAGGCCCGCCAGCACGCAGATCAGCGCCGCCACGCCCAGCACCGGCCAGGGGTTGGCCAGGCAGCGTTTCAAGCCCTTCGCGTAGCCGCTATTGAGACGCGCCAGGCTGCGTTCCAGCAGATGCTTGTTTTCATCTTCCTTTCGATGGCGGTGCAGCCAGCGCGAGCACAGCATCGGCGCCAGGCTCAGCGCCACCACGCTGGAGATCACCACCGCCGCCGCCAGGGTGAAGCCGAACTCCCCGAACAGCCGCCCCACGTCGCCGCCCATGAACGAAATCGGCACGAATACCGCCACCAGGGTGAGGGTGGTGGCGACCACCGCGAACGCCACCTGGCGCGCCCCCAGGTAGGCGGCCACCAGACGGGACTCGCCTTCGTCGATACGGCGCTGAATGTTCTCCAGCATGACGATGGCGTCGTCCACCACCAGGCCGATGGCGAGGATCAGCGCCAGCAGGGTGAGCACGTTGATGGAAAAGCCCAGCGCCCCCAGCCCCATGAAGGCGCCGATCACCGACACCGGGATGGTGACCGCGGGAATCAGGGTGGCGCGCAGGTTGCCCAGGAACGCGAAGATCACCAGGATCACCAGGGTCATGGACAGGCCCAGGGTGATCAGCACCTCACGGATGGACGCGCGGATAAACAGGGACTCGTCGTAATTGATGTCCAGCGCGATATCGGCGGGCAGGTTTTCGCGGATCCGCTCGATCTCGGCGCGCACGTTATCGGAAACCGATACGGTGTTGGCTTTGGACTGGCGGATGATACCCAGGCCCACGGCCGTCTGGCCGTTGGCGCGCAGCTCGGTGTCGTCGTTTTCCACCCCCAGCTCCACCCGCGCCACGTCCCCCACCCGCAACTGGTAGCTGCCTTGCTGACGCAACACCAGATCGCGGAACTCTTCCACCGTGGCGAGCCGGTTGTCGGCGCGCACGGTGAAGCTGCGGCTGGCGGATTCCAGCCGGCCGGCGGGCAGTTCCACATTATTGGCGCGCAAGGCGGTGGCGATATCGTTGACCGCGATGCCGTTGGCGGCCATGCGCTGACGGTCCAGCCACACACGCATGGCGTAGCGGCGTTCGCCGCCGATGTTGACCTCGGATACGCCATCCAGCACCGCGAAGCGGTCCACCAGGCTGCGCTCCGCGAAGTCGGTGAGTTCCTGGGTGGCCAGGGTGTCGCTGCTCAGCGTTACCCAGATAATCGGCCGGGCGTCGGAGTCGCTTTTCGCGATCACCGGCGCTTCGGCTTCCTCGGGCAATTGATTGATGATACGAGAGACCGCGTCGCGCACGTCGTTGGCGGCGATATCCAGATCCCGGCTCAGGTCGAACTCCACCGAGGTGCGCGCCGAGCCCAGCCGGGAGCGGGACTCGATCCGATTGACGCCCTCGACGCCGGCGATGGCGCCTTCCACCACCTGAATGATCTGGGTATCCAGCACCTCCGGCGCCGCGCCCTCGTAGGTGACTTCCACGGACACCTGGGGCGGGTCGATATCGGGGTACTCACGGATCGGCAGCTTCAGCAGCGCACTGATGCCGAAGACCACGATCAGCAGGCTGACCACGGTGGCGAAGACCGGCCGTTTGACCGACACATCGCTGAGTACCATCAGGCCGGCTCCTCCAGGAGCGCGCGCTGGGATGGCATCAGAGCGCCTTCATCCTCCACCACCTTGACCGGCGCGCCACTGCCGAGGCGGCTGTGGCCGTTAACGATCACCGGTTGCCCCTGGTCCAGGCCGGCGGTGACTTCCACCCAGCCGTCCCGGCGCCCACCCAGACTCACCGGCAGCCGCTCGGCGATGTCGCCCTGGCTGACAGTGAACACGTAACTCTGCGCGCCCTGGGAGATCACCGCCTGCTCCGGAACCAGCAGCGCCGGATGCTCCGCCAACAGCACCGACACTTGCAGGAACTGGCCGGGGCGCAGCAGGGAGTCGGCGTTATCCAGCAGCGCCTTGACCGTCAGGCTGCGGCTGGCGGCCTCCACTCGGCTGTCGAGCATGGCGATCTTGCCGCGAAACACTTTGCCCGGGTAGGCGTCGCTGGTGACTTCCACGGTGAGATCCGGGCGGATCTCCGAGAGGTAGCGTTCCGGCACCTGGAAGTTCACCTCCAGGTTGCGCACGCTGTCCAGGGTGGTAATCGGCGCGCCCACTTGCAGGAAGGCCCCTTCGTCCACCTGACGCAGGCCCACCACGCCATCGAACGGCGCACGCAGTGAATGATCATCGAGCGCCACGCGGCTGGCTTCCATGGTCGCCCGGGCGGACTCCATGCTGGTCTTCAGATTGGCCACTTCCGCTTCGGAAATGGCGCTGCCGCCGACCAGCCGTGACGCACGCTGGTAATCGGAAAGCGCACGCTGGTAGTCGGCGCGGGTGCGGTCGGTTTCGGCGCGGGCGGCACGGTCATCCAATGTCACCAGCAGGTCGCCGGCCTTCACTGGCTGACTTTCCTGGAAATGAATCTTGTCCACCCGGCCGTCCACCTGGGTGACCAGTACGATGGCGCGGGTGGCGCGGGCGGTACCGACCACTTCCAGGTTATCGCTCAACGACCGGCTGATGGCGGGCACCACATTCACGGTGGTGGGAGGACGCTCCGGCGCGGCGGTGGCTTCCCCCTCACTGAGCCACCACCAACCGGCGGTGGCCAGCACGGCGATCACCGCCAGACCCGCGATCACTCGCAACATTGTTGTACTCCAGGCTCACAGGCACCCCGGAGCCCGAGAGCCGGCCCGGCTTAAGGTGCGCTTTATTTGTCATTGGGATCCTGGCCCGTCCCTGGCCTGGGCCGACGCGCTGTGCGCTCAAGGTCTGCCTGATAACAGACCCGGTGCGACACGCGAGGTTCCCGCAGCCTACACGGTTTCCCGGCACGGCAGGATAAAATTCAGATCAACGAGAAGGGAAAGCGGGCCGGCGGAAGCCGGCCCGGGCAGGTGGCGTCACACCATTTCGGCGCGCATCTTCTTCTTATCCAGTTTGCCCACCGAGGTGCGGGGCAGTTCGTCCACGAACACCACCCGGTCGGGGATGCCGTAACGGCTGATCACGCCTTTATCGGCGTATTCACCAACCAGCTCCTTGATGCCGGCTTCGTCCACTTCGCCGCCCTTGACCACCAGCGCCACCGGGCGCTCGCCCCATTTCTGGTCCTCCACGCCGACCACGGCGCATTCCGCCACGCCATCGTGCTGGAGAATCAGCCCTTCCAGGTCCAGCGAAGAGATCCACTCGCCGCCGGTTTTGATCACGTCCTTGATACGGTCGGTGATCTTCAGCCAACCGTCGGCGTCGATCACGCCGATGTCGCCGGTGTGCATCCAGCCGCCGTGCCACAGCTTCTTGGAGTTGTCCTCGTCTTTCAGGTAACCCTGAGTCAGCCAGGGGGCGCGCAGCACCAGTTCACCCTGGGTTTTGCCGTCACGGGGCACTTCGTTCATGTTGTCATCGACCACACGCATTTCCGACATGGGCACCGGACGGCCGGCGCGGGTGCGGTATTCCACCTGGGTCTCCAGGTCGGCGCCTTCCAGTTCCGGGGGCAACAGCGCCAGGGAGATCAACGGGCAGGTCTCGCTCATGCCGTAGCCGGAATAGATGTCGATGCCCCGCTCCAGGGCGCCCTTGGCCAGCGCCTTGGGCAGCGCGGAGCCGCCGATGATCACCTTCCAGCCGGTCAGGTCGATGCTCTTGGCCGCTTCCGCCTGCAGCAGCATCTGGATGATGGTCGGCACACAGTGGGAGAAAGTGACTTTCTCAGTGACCAAAAGCTTGAGCAGGGTTTCTGGAATGTAGCGGCCCGGGTACACCTGTTTGGCGCCCAGCAGGGTCGCCACATAGGGCACGCCCCAGGCGTGCACATGGAACATGGGCGTGATCGGCATGTAGACGTCGTCCTGGTTGAAACGTCCATGCCCGGAACCGGACAGCGCGGCGCGGCCGGCGAAGGTGTGCAGCACCAGTTGCTTGTGGGAAAAGTAGACGCCCTTGGGAAGCCCCGTGGTGCCGGTGGTGTAGAAGGTGGTGGCGCGGGTGTTTTCGTCCAGCTCCGGGAAATCGAATTTCGCCGGCGCTTGCTGCAGCAGGGCTTCGTACTCGCCGGCGATGTCGAGCTGGGAATCCAGATTGCCGCCTTCGTCGTCCAGCAGCACGTAGCGCTTGACGGTTTCGATACGGTCTTTCAACTCTTCAAGAACCGGCAGGAACTCCCGGTTAACCAGAATCACGTCGTCTTCGGCGTGGTTCAGGGTGTAGAGAATCTGTTCCGGGCTGAGGCGCACGTTCACCGTGTGCAGCACGGCGCCCATCATCGGAATGGCGAAGAACGCTTCCAGGTAACGGTGGGTGTCCCAGTCCATCACCGCCACGGTGTCGCCGGGCTTGACCCCGCACTCCGCCAGCGCCCCGGCGAGCCGGTTGACCCGCTCCTCCAGATCCCGGTAGGTCATGCGGCGCTGATCCGCGTAGACGATTTCCTGCTCGGGGGCGTTACGCACACCGGACTGCAGAATGCTGTTGATCACCAGCGGGGATTCCACCGCCTCGGCGGTGCGCTGAATGGTCAAGTCATTGCTCATTGTTCTCTCCATCACCAAACAAAAAATAAAACAAATAACCGGTTCCGGGTTCAGCCCGGGCCGGTCAATTTAAGAGGGTCCAGCAGCGCTTCCAGGCGCTCGCGATCCAGATCGGTGTGGTCAAGCGCCACCTCGATCACCGGCCGGCCACTGGCAAAGGCTTCCTTGGCAATGGCGGCGGCCTTTTCATAGCCGATCACCGGATTGAGCGCGGTGACCAGAATCGGGTTGCGGCCCACGCCTTCCGCCAGGTGGTCCTGGTTCCAGGTCAGGCCTTCGATGGCCTGGTCGGCCAGATTACGGCAGCTGTTGGCGAGCCAGCGGGTCATGTCCAGCAGATTGGTGGCCACCAGCGGCAACATCACGTTGAGCTGGAAGTTACCGCTCTGGGCCGCCACGGTGTTGGCCTGGTCGAGGCCCATCACCTGGGCCGCCACCATGGTGGCGGACTCGCAGATCACCGGGTTCACCTTGCCGGGCATGATCGATGAACCGGGCTGGGTGGCCGGGAGCTGCAGCTCCGAAAGCCCGTGAATCGGCCCGGAATTCATCCAGCGCAGGTCATTGCTGATCTTCATCAGCACCACCGCCAGACCGCGCAGGGCGGCGGACAAATTCAACGGCGCGTCCACCGCGCTTTGCGCCACCGAAGGATACGGCAAAGCGGTGAAGGGTTCACCGGTGTCGTCCGCCAGGGCGGCGGCGAAGCGGTCACCGAATTCCGCATGGGCATTGATGCCGGTGCCCACCGCGGTGCCGCCCTGCGGCAGGGCGTGCAGCTCGTTACGGGCGCGCGCCAGACGTTCGCTGGCGGCCTGCAGTTGCAGCACCCAGGTGCGCAGCTCCTGCTCCACCGTCACCGGCATGGCGTCCATCAAATGGGTGCGACCGGTTTTGACCAGGTCTTTGCCTTCCCGGGACCGCAGGCCCAGGGTTGCGATCAGGTGTTCCAGGTCGGGCAGCAATTGCTCGCTGACCGCCATCACCGAGGCCAGGTGCATGGCGGTGGGAATGGTGTCGTTGCTGCTTTGGCCGAGGTTGACGTGGTCGTTGGGGTGCACCCCGGCATCGCCGCAGAGCCGGGCGATCACCTCGTTGACGTTCATATTGGTGCTGGTGCCGGACCCGGTTTGAAACACATCCACCGGGAATTGATCGGTGTGCGCGCCGCCGAGCAGTTCGTCGCAGGCGGCGACGATGGCCCGGCGGCGGTCCTGGTCGAGCAGCTCCAGGTCGGCGTTGACGTTGGCGGCGCAGCGCTTCACCCGCACCACCGCCTGAATGAAACGTTCCGGCAGGTGCCGGCCGCTGATCGGAAAGTTGTCCACCGCCCTTTGCGTCTGCGCGCCCCAGAGTGCTTCGGCGGGGACCTCGATCTCTCCCAGGGAATCCTTCTCCAAACGGGTATCACTCATGACTGCTCCTTGCGGCCCGGTGTCGGCCGACGACGGAAATGGGTCGGCACTCAGTATCGACAACCGGATGCGGCGGGTCCACCTTGCTCGGGCGTCACCCGCTTTCGACGCGATCCCGCCCAGCCAGCTTGGCCTGGTAGAGGCGTTTGTCGCCGGTCTCCATAAGCTGTTCCAGGGTCTCGCCGTCGCGGCGCCACAGCGCCACACCGATGCTGCAGGAGAGCGGCACGGTCACCGGGTTTTCCCGGTAAGGCGTGTCGCGAATCAGACAGCGAAGGCTGTCCGCCACCTTGATCGCTTCGTCGAGCCCGGTGTCCGGTAACAACACGGTGAATTCCTCGCCGCCGACCCGGCACACCAGGTCGGAAGCGCGCAGCCGCTGGCGCAGAAGGTCGGCCACATGGATCAACACCTGGTCGCCCACCGCGTGGCCGTGGGTGTCGTTGACCTTCTTGAAGTAATCCAGGTCGAGCACCAGCAGGGTAAGATCGGACCCGTAACGTTCGGCCCGGTGGCGTTCCTGTTGGAAGGATTCACGGAAACGGTACAGGTTGGCCAGCCGGGTGAGCGGGTCGGTGGTCGCGATCACCATCAGACCGGCGCGGGCTTTTTCACTGCCCCGTTCGTACACATAGGCGAACGCCAGCGCCACGGCGCAGGAAATCAGGATATTGGCGAGGCTGACGAAGTGGAATTCGTGCAGGAAGCGTGGATGCTTCAGCACGAAGATGCCGAAAGCGGTGAGCATGAAGAACACCGCCACCGCGAAACCCAGCCGCAACCCCAACAGCAGGTGGGAAATCACCGGAATAATGTAGACCCACAGGAACACCGTCGGTGAGGTCCCGGGCAGGTACATCGCCACCATCATGATGGTGAAAAAGGGCAGCAGGTAGACCAGCGTCCAGATACGCAGGTTGCGAGTGCGCCTGACCACCACATACAACATCATGGAAGCGATGCCGGTGACCAGTTCGATGGTCGCCAGCAGATGCAGCCCCCGTTTCGTGTTGATCACGAAGAATAAAGCACCCGCCAGACAGGTTATGATCAGCAGCGCTTTGAGCAGCGTCCTGCGTTGCGCCTGGGCGCCTTCAACGTCGAGCGTTTCGATTGTCCCCATTGCACCATTCGCCCCCCACGAGCTTCTGTTCCCGGTACTGGCATTTAGCCAGTACGAAAGATACCCAAAATACCCTCCGGGTTCATTTACCGATACAGAAAGAGGAGAAAATACGTCCCAGGAGGTCGTCCGCGGTGAAAGCGCCGGTGATCTCTTCCAAGGCCTGCTGGGCCGCCCGCAGGTCCTCGGCGAGCAGCTCGCCGGCGGCGTGTTGGTGCAACTGGTCGGCGCCCTTGTCCAGGGCGGCCAGGGCCTCCTGCAGGGCGGTGATATGGCGGCGGCGGGCGGAAAAGCGGCTTTGCGCCTCGCCCTGGTAGCCGGCGGCGGCTTTCAGGTGGGCGCGCAGCGCCGCCATCCCGGCGCCGCTGGCGGCGGAAAGGATAAAGGTGTCCGGCCGGTTGGGGTGCGGGCCGGGCGGGTCGCCGCTTAAATCGGCTTTATTCAACACCAGGGTGACCGGCAGGGCCAGATCATCCAGCTGCTGCTGGCTCTGCGGCAGCAGCGCGGCCAGGTCATCGAGATCGTTCGGAACGTTCTGGGCGTCCACCACCACCAGTAACCGGTCCGCTTTTTTAATTTCGGCGAAGGCCCGGCGGATGCCCTCTTGTTCGATCTGATCACCGCTTTCGCGCAGACCCGCGGTGTCGATCAGATTGAGCGGCATGCCGTCCAGCTGGATCGCCTCGCGCAACACGTCCCGGGTGGTGCCGGCCACTTCGGTGACAATGGCGGCGTCGAAACCGGCCAGGGCGTTCATCAGCGAAGACTTGCCGGCATTGGGCCGGCCGGCGATCACCAGGGTCAGGCCTTCGCGGACCAGACGCCCCTGGCGGGCGCTGGCCAGCACCTCTTCCGCCTGCTGGATCAGGGAGCGCAGATCGTCGGCCACCCCGCCCTCGGAAAGAAAGTCGATTTCCTCCTCGGGGAAGTCGATGGCCGCCTCCACATAGATACGCAGCTGGATCAACTGCTCGACCAGGGTGTTCACTTCCCGGGAGAACGCCCCCTGCAGGGAGTTCAGGGCGGCGCGGGCGGATTCGCGGGTGCCGGCGTCGATCAGATCGGCGATCGCCTCCGCCTGGGTCAGGTCCATCTTATCGTTGAGGAAGGCCCGCTGGGAAAACTCCCCGGCCCGCGCCTGGCGGGCGCCGTGGTGCACGCAAGCGGCCACCAGCATGTCCAGGAGCACCGGGCCGCCGTGGCCCTGCAGTTCCACCACCTCCTCGCCGGTGAACGACCCGGGGGCGGGGAACCAGAGCACCAGGCCTTCGTCGATCACCTGGCCGTCAGGGTCCTTGAAGGCGGCGAAATGGGCTTTTCTGGGTGATAGTGAGCGCTCACCAATGAGGAGCTTGGCGATACTCAGGGCGCGCTCGCCGGAAAGGCGCAGCACGCCGACGCCGCCCCGTCCGGGAGCGGTGGCAATGGCGACGATGGTATCGGAGCTGGCTGAGGACATGGCGGGATTATAAAGAAAAAGCCGGCCTGGAGGGGCCGGCTTTTTGGTCTTCGCCGCGGGCGGCGATCACCCGCCGCGTTCGATCTTGCGGGTGATCAGGTACTGCTGGGCGATCGACAACAGGTTGTTGGTCAGCCAGTACAGCACCAGACCCGCCGGGAACCACAGCATGAACACCGAGAAGATCACCGGCATCCATTTCATCACCTGGGCCTGGGTGGGGTCGGCCGGGGTCGGGTTGAGACGGGTCTGCAGGAACATGGACGCGCCCATCAGAATCGGCAGGACGAAGTACGGGTCCATCACCGACAGGTCGTTGATCCACAGGAAGAACGGCGCCTGACGCAGTTCCACCGATTCCAGCAGCACGTAGTACAGCGAGATGAATACCGGCATTTGCACCAGGATCGGCAAACAGCCTCCCAGGGGGTTGATCTTCTCCCGCTGGAACAGCTTCATGGTTTCCTGCTGCTGCTTCTGCCGGTCGCCTTTGTTCTCTTCCTTGATGCGCTGCATCTCGGGGGCCACTTTGCGCATCTTGGCCATGGACCGGTAGCTGGTGGCGCTGAGTTTGAAGAACAGGGACTTGATCACCAGAGTCAGCAGGATGATCGCCACGCCCCAGTTGCCGACCCCGAAGCCGAGATCCATGTGCAGGCCGAAGATATCCAGCTCACCGCTCTGCAGGAACACCAGCAGGTGGAAGATCGGCTGGGCCAGGAACCACAACCAACCGTAGTCCACGGTCATGTTAAAGCCAGGGCTGATCGCTTCCAGACGGTCCTGGATTTTCGGGCCGGTGTAGAATTCCGCGTAGAACACCTTTTCCTCGCCGGGCTGAACCTCCGCCGAGGCGGACACAAAGCGCAGCAGGTATTCGTTACGGTTCTCGCGGTACAGGGTGGAATAGGTGTAGCGCCCCTGGGCATCGGGAATCCAGGCGGACACGAAATAGTGCTGGAGCATGGCGATCCAGCCACCTTCCTGGGTGAGCCGCAGCGGCTCTTCCTGCATATCGTCGAACGGCAGCTTGTTGTAGGGCTTGTCCTGGCTCCAGTACGCCGCGCCCAGGTAGGTGGGCATGGGAATAAAGCCCTGGGTGCTTTTACCCGGGTCTTCGCTGCCGTCCCGCTTGATCTGACCGTAGAGCGCGCCCTGCCAGGTGGCGCCACTGTTGTTGCGAACAATATGGCTGACCCGGACCAGATAGCTACCGCGCTCGAACGTGTAACGTTTGATGATCTCCACGCCGCCGCTCTGGCTCAGGGTGAGATCCACGTTGAGTTCCTTGTCGCCTTCCTGAAGGCGGTAACGCTCCTGCGCGGCCTGCCAGGTGGGGCGCCCTTCGGCGGTATCGGTGCCGTTTTTACCCACCAGGCCGCTTTGCGCCACATAGGTACGGCTGGCGTCTTTCTGCAGCAACACGAACGGCTGGTCCGGCGTTTCGGCGTGGCGCGGGTATTCCGGCAGCGCCACGCGAACGATGTCGCCGCCCAGCGGGTCGATTTCCAATGACAGCACGTCGGTATTCACTTCGATGCGCTGCTCGGACCCGCCACTCTGGGACTCGGGGGAAGGTGCCTGGGCCTGTTGCTGCTCCGCGGCCGGTTCCGGCACGGTGCCCTCGGCGCTGTCCGGTTGCGGCAACGGATCACTGTCGTTGGCGGAGGCGGTATCGTCGGCCCGGGTCTGTTCCTGGGCTACTGGCGTGGTCTGCGGGGACATATAGTCCTGCTGCCAGGCCTGGATCATCAGGTAGGAAACAACGGCAATACCAGTGATCACTAACGCGCGAGGGATATCCATAATTCGATTGGGTTCTGGCGAGAAAAAGCGGACGGCAGTTTCTCAGTCTTGCCCACGCTTGGCAAGCAGCTTGTCCAGCAGCTCGGCGAGTGACGGTGTCAGTGAACGCCCGCCTTCCTTGGGACAAGGGCCCCGTAACAGCACAATCAGATCGAGGCCGGCCAGCGCATGCTGGCGCAAACGGAACTGCTCGCGGGCGCGGCGCTTGATCGCGGCGCGGTCGACGGCGTGGCGGGCTTTGCGACGGCCGATCACTAGACCCAGTCGTGCCTGGGGCAAGCCGTTGCGGCGGGCGAGAATAAGAAAGTAGCGATCGGAGACCCGCCAGTCCGGCCCGTTGAACACGGCCTGGAACTGCGCACCGTCAAGAAGACGTTGTTCTCGGGTGAAGCGGAAGGACGGGGTATCGGGCGCTGACACTGGCACCATGGCAAAAACGGAGGACAGCGGTCAGCGCCAGAGGCTGACTCAGGCTGTCAGCCGTTTACGACCTTTGGCGCGACGTGCCGCGACGATTTTGCGGCCATTTTTGGTGGCCATGCGGGCACGGAAACCGTGGTTACGCTTACGCTTGATGTTGCTCGGCTGGAATGTCCGTTTCATGGCGTCATCCCCAAATAGGAAGTCATGGGCTTAAGAGGCCGCGGATAATAGTCGTGCAAGGGCAAGCTGTCAACCAGCCTTTCCGGAGCGGGTTGTTGTGTTACTAAAAGAATTAAATATTTATATGTTTTTAGTAGCAGTAGTAATAGTAAGGGAAGGCCGATTCTGTGGATAAGCGAAAAAAGTCCATATAAAGCAATGTCTTAGCCTGTTGGCAACTGACGTATAACTGTGTGTAAGTCACGGGGACGAACGGGGGACAGCCGGTGGTCAACTGGGGACGAAATCCATCCACCAGGTTATCCCCAGACTTGTGAGCCCGGGTACGCACAGGGTTACCGCCGTAGTTATCCACAGGAAAAGTGAAAAGAAAAAGGTTCTGGGAGCTGTGGATAATTGGCCGGACGGGGGTATAGAATGCAACGTCTTATTCACCATCGACGGTAAAGGCGGGGATGTGTCCGAGGAGCTTTGGAATCGCTGTTTGACTCGGCTGGAGGACGAATTGCCGTCCCAGCAATTCAACATGTGGATCCGGCCGTTACAGGTGACGGCTTCCGAGGATGGCGGGGAATTGACTCTTTTCGCGCCTAATCGCTTCGTGGTCGATTGGGTTCGCGACAAGTACGTGGAACGTATCAGCGAGGTGCTGGGTGAACTGAAAAGCGGCCCCTTGCCCCAGTTGCGGTTGGAAGTGGGCAGTTCCCGGGCCGCCCCGGCCCCGCGCCAACCGGACGCCGGCGTCAACCGCGGCCGCCCCGCCGAGAGTCGTGCGGCGCCGGTGATCGAACCCCGCGCCAAGGCGGTATCGCCGGAGCTGGGGGGAGCCGCCAAGCACCGCAGTAACCTGAATTCCGGCTTTACCTTCCTGACCTTCGTGGAAGGCAAATCCAACCGCATGGCCTGCGCGGCGGCGCAACAGGTGGCGGAGAACCCGGCCAGCCATGGCTACAACCCGCTGTTGCTGTATGGCGGCGTGGGGCTCGGTAAGACCCACTTGATGCACGCGGTGGGCAACGAGCTGATGCGGCGCAACCCCAACGCCAAGGTGGTCTACCTGCACAGTGAGCGGTTCGTCGCGGACATGATTTCGGCGTTGCGGAACAAGACGATCAACGAGTTCAAGCGCTTCTACCGCTCGGTGGACGCCTTGCTGATTGATGATATTCAGTTTTTTGCAGGTAAGGAGCAGTCCCAGGAAGAGTTTTTCCACACCTTTAATGCGTTGTTGGAAAACGGGCAGCAAATCATCCTGACATGCGATAAATTCCCTAAGGAAGTGGACGGCCTTGAGGAACGGCTGAAAAGCCGGTTCGGGTGGGGGCTGTCCCAACCGTTGGAGCCGCCGGAGCTGGAAACGCGGGTGGCGATCCTGAAAAAGAAGGCGGAGGAAGCGCGGGTCGAGCTGCCCAATGACGCGGCCTTTTTTATTGCCCAGCGTATTCGCTCCAACGTACGCGAGCTGGAAGGCGCTCTGCGCCGCGTGATCGCCCATGTGCGCTTCACCGGCGCGCAGATCGATATCGGCCTGATCAAGGAAGCCCTCAAGGATCTTATCGCCCTGCAGGCCCGCCAGATCAGTATCGATAACATCCAGCGCACGGTGGCGGAGTACTACAAGATTAAGGTGCCGGACCTGCACTCACCGCGGCGAACCCGCTCGGTGGCCAGGCCGCGCCAGGTGGCGATGGCGTTGTCCAAGGAATTGACCAGCCACAGCTTGCCCGAGATCGGCGAGAACTTTGGCGGCCGGGACCACACCACGGTATTGCACGCCTGCCGCAAGGTGCTGGAGCTGCGCGAATCCAATCCGGAAATAGAAGAAGATTATCAAAACCTCCTGAGGACCCTGACGTCCTGACGGATCAACTGAAACGGGAAAGCGACATGAAATTCTCCATCAACCGTGAACAACTGCTCAAGCCGCTACAGCAAGTTGCCGCGGTGGTCGAAAAACGCCAAACGCTGCCGGTTTTGTCCAATGTGCTCATGGAAGTGGGGGACGGCCAACTTTCCTTGACCGGCACTGATCTGGAACTGGAACTGGTGGCGCGGCTGCCGCTGGAGGGGGAACACCAGTCCGGCGAAACCACGGTGCCGGCGCGTAAGCTGGTGGACATTGCCAAGAGCCTGCCGGCGGAAGCGGATATCCGTTTCGAGGTGGATGGCGAGAGAATGCTGGTGCGCTCCGGCCGCAGCCGCTTCTCCCTGGCCACCCTGCCCGCTTCCGAGTTTCCCAACCAGGAAGAGGATAACAGCGGTTCGGTGCTGGAGATCGCGCCCAACACCCTGCGTCAGTTGATCGACCACACCGCCTTCTCCATGGCCCAGCAGGACGTCCGCTACTACCTCAACGGCATGCTGTTCGAGCTGCGCTCCGGCATGCTGCGGGCGGTCTCCACCGATGGCCACCGCCTGGCGCTTTGTGACGCGGCCCTGGAAGGCCAGAGCGAGGAAGCCGGCGTGATCCTGCCCCGCAAAGGGGTGATGGAGCTGGCGCGGATCCTGTCCGACGCGGCGGAGAACGCGCGTCTGACCTTGGGCCGCAACCACATTCGCATTGTAGCCGGTTCCATTACCTTTACGTCCAAACTGGTGGACGGCAAATTCCCGGAGTACGAGCGAGTTATCCCGAAGGATGGCAGCCGGGTGGTGATGGCCGACCGGGAAACCCTGCGCCAGGCGCTGAGCCGGGTGGCGATTCTGTCCAACGAGAAGTACCGCGGCGTGCGGGTTCAGCTTTCCGAAGGCAGCCTGCGTATTGTCGCCAACAACCCGGAACAGGAAGAAGCGGAAGAGGAAGTGTCCGTGGACTACCAGGGCGGTCCGCTGGAGATCGGTTTCAATGTGAGCTATCTGCTCGACGTGCTGAACACCATGGACGGCACCCAGGCCCGCCTGGAGCTGGGCGACAGCAACAGCAGCGCGCTGATCACCGACCCGGAGCATGAGGCGGCCATTTATGTGGTTATGCCGATGCGCCTCTAGCGCTGACAGCGCAAGCACCGGCGCCCGCACTCCGCGGGCGCCGACCCTTCCCCGCCTCTTTGCCCTTCCATGTTAGCCGATCTTCGACTCACGGATTTCCGCAACTACCGGCAGGCTGAGTTTTCTCCGGTGCCCGGGCTGAACCTGATTGTCGGCGCCAACGGCAGCGGCAAGACCAGCCTGCTTGAGGCGATCTACTTTATTGGCAGTGGCGGGCGTTCCTTTCGCGGCGGGCGACTGTCCCGTTTGGTGCGTGACGGGGCAGACGCCGCCACCCTGTTTGCCCGGGTCGAGAACGGCGAGAACCATCATCGCCTCGGTATCCGCCGTGCTCCTGGTGGCATTCAGTCCCTGAAGCTCAACGGAGCAACACCCGGCGCCTTGAGTGATGTGGCTGCTCTGCTGCCGGTGTTGGCGCTGCACCCTCAGTCCGTTGAGTTGATATTCGGCGCTTCCGCCTTGCGCCGCCGGTTCCTGGATTGGGGAATGTTCCACGTGGAACATTCCTTCCTGTCAGTATGGAAGGAAGCGAGCGCTGCCTTGAAGCAGAGGAATGCTTTGCTGCGCAGCGGGCGGGTGAGCCCCCGGGAGTTGGGCTATTGGGACCAGAAACTGGCCGCCAGTTCTGATAGTATTGAACGGTTAAGAGATGGGTATCTGCAGCGGCTCAAGGCCCGCTGGCTGGAAGCGATGACGTTGCTCGCTCCAGAGATTAAGGGCGGACTGGTTCTGCAGTCCGGGCGCCGGGATGGGGAATCCTATCTGGACGCCCTCGCCCGCTCCCGGGAAGAAGACGTACGCCGGGGGTTCACCCATACGGGCTTCCACCGCGCCGAGCTCAAGATCACGGCGGGTGGCAGTCTTGCCAGGGATCGAGTGTCCCGAGGCCAGGCTAAGATCATGGCCTACGGCCTGGTGCTGGCCCAGCTTCCCCTGATCCAGGAAGCCGGGAAGGTCTGCACCCTCCTGGTGGATGATCTGGGCTCAGAGCTCGATCAGACCCACCGGGCAACGCTGCTGGGGTTTCTGGCGGCGGGATCACACCAAACATTGATAACGGCGGTGGACAGGGAACACCTGGACCCCGCTATTGATGAGCATAAGGGCGCTGCGGCCCGAATGTTCCACGTGGAACATGGCCGTGTTCAGCGGATATCGGACGATCCATAAGGTAAAAACATGGCGGAACAAAACTACGATTCATCCAGCATTAAGGTGCTGAAGGGTCTGGACGCCGTTCGCAAACGTCCCGGCATGTACATCGGTGACACGGATGACGGCACCGGTTTGCATCACATGGTTTTCGAGGTGGTCGATAATTCCATCGATGAATCCCTGGCCGGGCACTGTTCCGAGATCCGGGTGGTGATCCACCCGGATGAATCCATCTCCGTATCGGATAATGGCCGTGGCATTCCCGTGGACATGCATTCCGAAGAGGGTGTCAGTGCCGCCCAGGTGATCATGACCGTGCTGCACGCCGGTGGTAAGTTTGATGACAACTCCTACAAGGTCTCTGGCGGCCTGCATGGCGTGGGCGTTTCCGTGGTCAACGCACTGTCCGAGTCCCTGAAACTGACGATCCGCCGGCACGGCAATGTTTACGAGCAAAGCTACCGCCACGGTGTGCCGGAAAAGGATCTGGATAAGGTAGGCACCACGGACAGCACCGGCACCGCGATTCATTTCCGGCCGTCGTCCGAGACCTTCACCAATATCGAATTCCACTACGATATTCTGGCGAAACGCCTGCGTGAATTGAGCTTCCTGAACTCCGGCGTGCGCATCCACCTTAAGGACGAGCGCAGCGGCGACGAGGACATCTTCGAGTATGAAGGCGGCCTGAGCGCCTTCGTGACCTACCTCAACCAAACCAAGAACGCGCTCAACGAAGTGTTCCATTTTCAGTTCGACCGGGAAGATGGCATCGCCGTGGAAGTGGCCATGCAGTGGAATGACTCCTACCAGGAGAACATTTTCTGCTTTACCAACAATATTCCCCAGCGTGACGGCGGCGCCCACCTGGCGGGCTTCCGCGCCGCCCTGACCCGCTCGCTGAACAACTATATGGACCGGGAAGGCTTCCTCAAGAAGGAAAAGGCCAACCCCACCGGCGACGACGCCCGGGAAGGCCTGACGGCGGTGATTTCGGTGAAGGTGCCGGATCCCAAGTTCTCCAGCCAGACCAAGGACAAACTGGTCTCCTCGGAGGTCAAAACCGCCGTCGAGCAGACCATGTCCGAGAAATTCCAGGACTACCTGCTGGAGCACCCCCAGGAGTCCAAGCAGATTGTTCAGAAAATCATCGACGCGGCCCGGGCCCGGGACGCGGCGCGCAAGGCCCGCGATATGACCCGCCGTAAGGGCGCGTTGGATATCGCCGGCCTGCCCGGGAAGCTGGCGGATTGCCAGGAAAAGGACCCGGCGTTTTCCGAACTCTACATCGTCGAGGGTGATTCCGCCGGCGGCTCCGCCAAACAGGGCCGCGACCGGAAGTACCAGGCGATCCTGCCGTTGAAGGGTAAGATTCTCAACGTGGAGAAAGCCCGCTTCGACAAGATGCTTTCCTCCCAAGAGGTAGGCACTTTGATTACCGCCCTGGGCTGCGGTATCGGGCGCGACGAATACAATGTGGAAAAGCTGCGTTACCACCGCATCATCATCATGACCGATGCGGACGTGGACGGCTCCCACATCCGTACCCTGCTGCTCACCTTCTTCTTCCGGCAGATGCCGGAGCTGATCGCCCGCGGCCATGTGTATATCGCCCAGCCGCCGCTTTATAAGGTCAAGAAGGGCAAGCAGGAAACCTACATCAAGGACGACCCCGCGCTGGAGGACTACCTGACCAACCTGGCGCTGGAGAAAGCCGCCCTCTACCCGGGCAACGATGCCCCGCCGGTTAGCGGTGAGCCTCTGGGCAATCTGATCGGCGAGTACCGTCAGGTGATGCGCATTGTTGACCGCCAGTCCCGGGTGTTCCCGGCCCTGGTGCTCGAACAAATGATCTACATGGCCTCGGTGGACGAAACCAAGCTCGCCGACGAAGCGTTCATGAAGCAATGGTGCGCGGATTTGAGCGCCCGGGTGGACGTGCTCACCGACGGTAGCCAGACGTTCACCGTGAGCCCGGAGCTGGACAGCGAGAGAGGCCTCTATCTGCCCCATGTACGGGTGATCGCCCATGGGGTGCCCCGGGAGTACCGGGTATCACTGGACTTCCTGCAATCGCCGGATTACGGCCGCATCAAGCACCTTGGGGAAACCCTCGAGGGGCTGTTGGCCAGCGACGCGGCCATCGAACGCGGTGAAACCCGCAAACCGATCCGCCACTTCGCCGAGGCCCTGGCCTGGCTGATGCAACAGGCCCGCCGAGGCACCAGCGTGCAGCGCTATAAGGGCCTGGGCGAGATGAACGCGGATCAGCTGTGGGAAACCACCATGGATCCGGAATCCCGTCGCATGCTGCAGGTGACGGTGGAGGACGCGATCGCCGCGGATCAGATCTTCACCACCCTGATGGGCGATGACGTGGACCCACGCCGCAAGTTCATTGAGTCCAATGCCCTGCAGGTGTCCAATCTGGATATCTAGAAACGCGAATAGAAGGAAGCAACCGGGCGGGCGCCCGGTTGCCGGGGTGTCGACGGACTGGCTTAGACGGCGAAGTCTTCCAGCTTGGCGCCGTTTTCCAGGGCGTCGCGCAGCCACACCGGGCGCTTACCGCGGCCGGTCCAGGTTTGCGAGCTGTCCGCCGGGTTGCGGTATTTCACCTTGGCGGGTTTACGAACGCCTGCTTTCTTCTTGCGAGCGGTGGTCTTGCGCGCCGCCTTCTTCTGCCGGCTGGCTTTTTCCTGCAGCAAGTCATCCACGGACACGCCGAGATCCTTGGCGATCTTGGAAATTTCCGCCTGGGCGCTTTTGACCGCGTCGAGACGTTTCTTCTCGAGCTTTTTCTCAGCCTGCTTGATCAGTTTTTCCAATTCCGAGACAGAAAGGTCGTCAAGATTGATAGTCATTTTCGGTGGTCCTTAATAGAGAGGGTCGGCCTTGTGCGGGAAACTGTAGTTATTATTAGAAAAAAACGCAATTACGCTTTTGGGGTTTTGGTCAGTTCGCCGGGATAATGTTCAAAAATCCATTCCTCAGCGAGCCGGGTAACGGTTTTTGCGTCTTTATCGTGGGTATTAATGGGTGGGCTGATACGCAAAATAATGTCACCGGGGAAACGCAACCAGGACCGGGCCGGCCAGCAGTCACCGCTGTTGTGGCTGATCGCCACCACCGGCACCTTGTTCCGGCAGGCGAGTAACGAACCGCCGTGATTAAAATGTCCCAGCGTGCCCGGCTCCTGGCGTGAACCCTCCGGATAAATCACCACCGGAATACCGTCGTTGAGGCGCTCGGCGCCCTGCTCCAAAACCGCTTTCAACGCCGCCCTGCCCTTGCCGCGATCAATGCGGATCGGATTAAGCAGCGCCAGGCCCCAGCCGAAAAACGGTAACCACAACAATTCCCGTTTCAACACCGTCGCCTGGGGCGAGATCAAACATTGCAGATAAAAGGTTTCCCAACTGCTTTGATGATTGGCGATGATCACCATCGGACCCGTCTGCAAATGCTCCCGGCCCTCGACGTGAACACGCACGCCATTAAGACGCTCGAGCAGCCACATGGCGAAGCGTGTCCATATATTCACAAAACGGTAACGCTGTCTGGCCGGCAGAAACCAGCCGATTAACAGGCAATTGAGACCGTGGACAATGCCGACCGCGTTATAGATAACGAAAAACAGCACACTGCGAATGCGGATGCCCCAACTGGGCGGGCCACCGGCGGGTTGAGTCATGAAGGGTCCTTGAGAAACTGATCGACGAACCCGGCCAGGGAATCAAACACATCCACCGGGCCAAGGGTTTCCGGCAAGCCTTTTTCGAGGGTGCGCCGGCCTTTGCCGGTGAGCACCAGCACCGGGCGGCAACCGCGCGCGACGCCGGCTTCCAGGTCCCTCAGACTATCACCAACCATGGGCACACCGGTGACCTCGCCATACTCAGCAACAATTTGATTGATCAGACCGGGCGCCGGCTTTCGGCACGAGCAGCCGTCATCCGGTCCGTGGGGACAGAAATAGACACCGGACAGTCGCGCGCCCGCGTGCTCCAGGTGCGCCGCCATGGTCCGATGGATGGCGTCCAGGCCGGCCTGATCGAAATAGCCGCGCGCCAGACCGGACTGGTTAGTGGCCACCACCACGCGGTAGCCGGCCTGATTGAGACGGGCAATGGCCGCCGCGCTGCCGGGCAGCGGGCGCCATTCCTCGGGGGTTTTGATGTAGGCGTCGGAGTCTTCGTTGATAACCCCGTCGCGGTCGAGAATAACCAGTTTGGATGCGTTCATGGGCGGCAGTATAACAGGCCCGGCGGCGCTATCAGGCCATGGTGTCGACGATACCGCCTTCCACCCGCAACGCCGCGCCGGTGGTGGCGGACGCCTGGGGCGAGGCCGCGTACACCGCCATATTGGCGACTTCTTCCACCTCGGCCACCCTTTGGATGATCGAGCTGGGGCGCGCTTCCTGGATAAACTGCTTTTCCATTTCCTGCTCGGACAGCCCGCGCTTCTCCGCCATGCGTTTGAGCATCTTTTGCACACCCTCGGAACGCGTCGGCCCCGGCAGAATGGCGTTCACCGTGACACCGGTGCCGGCCAGCACTTTGGCCAGGCCGCGGGAAATGGATTGCACCGCGGTCTTGGTCATGCCGTAGTGGACCATCTCCGTGGGGATGTTCAACGCCGACTCGCTGGACAGAAACTGAATGCGGCCCCAGCCCCGGTCACGCATGCCCCGGGCATAGTGGCGCGACAGCCGCACCGCGCTCATCACATTGACCTGGAAGAACCGTTCCCAGTCGTCGTCATCGATATCGAAGAAGCCCTTGGGCTCGAAGATACCCACGTTATTGACCAGGATGTCCGCGTTTGGGTGCGCATCAATCAACGCCTGGCAACCGTCGGCCTGACCCAGATCGGCGGCGACGCCGTCGATACCGTCACTCTTGGTCTCCTGCTTCAGAGCGTCGATAGCCTGGGCCACCCGTTCCTGGGTGCGGCCGGTGATCACCACCTCCGCGCCGGCCAGAGCCAGGCCCCGGGCGATGCCGAACCCAATGCCGGCGGTGGAGCCGGAAACGATCGCTTTCTTACCGGTGAGATCAATGCGCATGGAAGGACTCCTTGGAATAAGCGGAAGTACCCAAGGAGTGGTGCCGGGGCGGGCCCTTCTCAAGGGCCCGCCGAACTTTGTTACTCCTGCAGCAGACTGATGTCGGCCACGTTGAGGAACAGGTCACGCAGGAAGGTGAGCAACGCCAGGCGGTTATCACGCACCGCCGGATCCTCGGCCATCACCATCACCTGGTCGAAGAACGCATCCACCGGCTCGCGCAGCTCGGCGAGCAGCGCCAGCACCGCTTCGTAATTGCCCTCTTCCAGCAATGGCTCAGAGCGGGCGTAGGCGTCCACCACCATATCGGTGAGAGTCTGCTCCGCGTCTTCTTCCAGCAGGGCACCGTCGATTTCCTCCGGCGGGGCCTTGTCCAGCTTGGCGAGGATATTGGAGACGCGCTTGTTGGCGGAGGCCAGGGCCTGGGCTTCATCGCGGTTCTGGAACGCCGCCACCGCCCGCACCCGGCGGTCGAAATCCAGCGGCCGGCGGCAGGCCTCATCGATGGCCAGCACCGATAGAATCACCGGCGTGGCGAAGCCTTGCTCCTGGTACATGGCCCGGTAGCGGCCTTTGACGAAGTCGAAGGCCTCGTCCACCAGACCGGCGTCAATACGCTGGCCCAGGGCCACCGCCGCCTGATCGAGCAGGTCGCGCAGGTCCAGCGGCAGCTGGTTATCGATGATGATGCGCAGGATACCCAGGGTGGCCCGGCGCAGCGCGTAGGGGTCCTTGGTGCCGGACGGCTTCTGGCCGATGCCGAAAATGCCCACCAGGGTGTCGATCTTGTCCGCCAGGGACACCGCCTGGCCGGTCTTGGTGCGCGGCAGCCCGTCGCCGGCGAAGCGCGGCAGGTACTGTTCGTGCAGTGCCTGGGCGAGCTCTTCCGGCAGGCCTTCATTGCGGGCCAGGTAGTAACCCATCACGCCCTGCATGGTGTCGAACTCGTGGACCATCTCGCTGTTCAGGTCCGCCTTGCTGAGCGCGCCGGCGCGGCGCGCCAGGTTGGCGTCGCCGCCGATCCGGTCGGCGATTTCGCCGGCCAGCCAGCCGATGCGGTCGCATTTGTCCGCCAGGGTGCCGAGCTTCTGCTGGAACACCACCTGGGCCAGGCCCTGGGCGTGCTGTTCCAGGGGTTTGCGGCAATCGTTGTCGTAGAAGAAAGCGGCGTCGGCCAGACGCGGACGGATCACCTTTTCGTTACCGGCGATCACCTTCTGCGGATCGCGGGACTCGATATTGCTGATGGTGATGAAATGTGGGGTCAACTTGCCGTCGGCGTCGAGCACCGGGAAGTATTTCTGATGTTCTTCCATGGCGGTGATCAGCGCTTCCTGGGGCACGCGCAGGAAATCGTCGTCGAACCGGCCGGCCAGCGCCACCGGCCATTCCACCAGGGCGGTGACCTCGTCGAGCAGGTCTTCATCCAGATGGGCCCGGCCGCCGGCGTCGCGGCCGGCCTGCTCGGCCTGCTGGCGAATCATTTCCCGGCGGCGCGGGAAGTCGGCGATCACCTTGCCGTCCTGCTCCAGGCGGGTGGCGTAGTCGCCCGCTTCGCTCAGTTCTATGGCGTCCGGTGCATGGAAGCGGTGGCCCCGGGACGTGCGCCCGGCGCGTTGGTCGAGCAATTCGAAATCGATCACATCGCTGCCGTACAACGCCACCAGCCAGTGCACCGGGCGCACGAACTGCACCTTGCGGCGCCCCCAGCGCATGCGCTTGGGAATCGGCAGCTTGTTCACCGCCTGGGCGAGAAACTCCGGCACCAGCTCCACGGTGGGCCGGCCGGCTTCGGTGAGCTGGGCGAACAGCCGCTCGCCCTTGTCGGTGTCGCGGCGGTCCAGCTGGTCCACGCCCAGCCCCACGGAGGCGGCGAAGCCCTCGGCCGCCTTGGTGGGTTTGCCGTCGGCGTCGTAGGCGGCCTGCAGCGCCGGACCCAGACGCTCCACCTGGCGGTCCGCCTGCTTGTCGGCCAGGTCGCGCACCAGCACCGCCAGCCGGCGCGGGGCGGCGAAGCTCTCCACGGCGCCGTGGGCCAGGCCGGCGTCGTCCAGCTGGCGCACCAGCTCCTCGGTGAGGGCGGCGCTCAGATCCGGCAGAGCCTTGGGGGGCAGCTCTTCGGTACCCAGTTCAATTAACAAATCCCGCTTGGCCATATCGTTCGCCATGATTACTTGCCCCCTTTCTGTTTCTTGGCGGCTTTATCGTCTTGTTGCTGCAGCTGCGCCACCACTTCCTGGCGGATATCGTCGTCGGCCATCGGAAAGCCCAGTGCGCGGCGCGCGTCGAAATAGGCCTGGGCCACGGCCCGGGCCAGGGTGCGCACGCGCAGAATGAAGCGTTGGCGTTCGGTGACCGAGATCGCCTTGCGCGCGTCCAGCAGATTGAAGGTGTGGGACGCCTTCAGCACGTACTCGTAGGCGGGCAGCGGCAGCCCGGCCTCGATCAGCTTGCCGGATTCCGCCTCGAACAGGTCGAACTGGTTGAACAGGGCGTCCACATTGGCGTGTTCGAAGTTGAAGGTGGACATCTCCACCTCGTTCTGCAGAAACACATCGCCGTAGGTGACCTTGCCGAAAGGCCCGTCGGACCACACCAGGTCGTACACCGAGTCCACGTTCTGCAGGTACATGGCCAGGCGTTCCAGGCCATAGGTGATCTCACCGGTGACCGGATAGCAGTCGATACCGCCGACCTGCTGGAAGTAGGTGAACTGGGTCACTTCCATGCCGTCCAGCCAGATTTCCCAGCCCAGGCCCCAGGCGCCCAGGGTGGGGGATTCCCAGTTGTCTTCCACGAAGCGGATGTCATGGGTGAGCGGATCGAAACCAAGGCGGCGCAGGGAATCCAGATACAGCTCCTGGATGTTGTCCGGCGACGGCTTGAGCACCACCTGGAACTGGTAGTAGTGCTGCAGGCGGTTGGGGTTCTCGCCGTAGCGGCCGTCGGTGGGCCGCCGGGACGGCTGCACGTAGGCGCTGTTCCAGTTCTCCGGGCCGATCGCGCGCAGGAAGGTGCTGGGGTGGAAAGTGCCCGCCCCCACTTCCATATCCAGGGGCTGGACGATCACGCAGCCCTGCTCCGCCCAGTACTGTTGCAGGGCCAGAATCAGGCCCTGGAAGGTGCTTGTATCCGCTTGCGGTTGATCCGCCATGGTGGTTCCCGTTCTTCCAAGCTCTGTGAAAATAAAGGGGCAAGTATAGCGTCCCCCAGGGGCCGGTGATACCGTGCTACCCACCGATACGCCTGGAAACACGGGGGTTTGACCATGGATCGTTGTCCCTGGTGCGGCACGGATCCGCTTTACGTGGCCTACCACGACCAAGAGTGGGGCGTGCCCGAGCACGACGACCGCCGCCTGTTCGAATTCCTGATTCTCGAGGGCGCCCAGGCGGGCCTGAGCTGGATCACCGTGTTACGCAAGCGCGAGAACTACCGCAAGGCCATGGACGGTTTCGACCCGGAGAAAATCGCCCGCTACGACGACGCCAAGATCGCCGCCCTGCTGCAGGACAGCGGCCTGATTCGTAACCGCCTGAAAATGGGCGCGGCGGTGGGTAACGCCCGCGCCTACCTCGACCTGCGCGACGCCGGCACCAGCCTGGATACCTTTGTCTGGGATTTCGTCGACGGCGAACCGCGCATCAACCGCTTCCGGTCCCTCTCCGAAGTGCCGGCGGTGACCCCCGCGGCCGAGGCGCTCAGCAAGGCACTGAAAAAACAGGGTTTCCGGTTTGTCGGCCCCACCATCATGTACGCCTTCATGCAGGCCGCCGGCCTGGTCAACGATCACCTGGTCAGTTGCCCCCGGCACCGCGAGCTGGCTTGACCCGGTCACAGCTTGAACCGGCTTTTACAAACGGCCACCGAAGCTGGTACGGCACTTGCTTTGTCATAGAGGGCAGCGGAGGAACGGAGGCCCCATGAAACCACTATTGATTCTGCAAACCGGTAGCACCTACCCCGCCCTGCGACGGCATTACGGCGATTTTCCCGACTGGATCCGGCAGGGTCTTGGTGAACAGACGCCGGTCACCGTGGTGGACGCGCGCGAAAACCCGTCCCTGCCGGCAGCGGGCGGTTTCAGCGGTGTGGTGATCACCGGTTCCCATCATATGGTCACGGACGAAGCCGGCTGGATGCGACGCTTGATGCACTGGCTGGAAGGCACCCTGCAACGGGCCGAGGCGCCGCCCCTGCTGGGCATCTGCTTCGGGCACCAGATTCTCGCCCACACTCTGGGCGGTGAAGTGGGCGACCACCCCCAGGGTATGGAAGCGGGGACCGTGGCGCTGCGCACCACCGCCGCGGCACGCAGCGACCCTCTATTGGCGGCGTTTTGCGATCAGCCCTGGGCGCAGATGATGCACCGTCAATCGGTGCTCACCGCGCCCGCCGGCGTCGAGCTTCTGGCCAGCAACGGCCACGGAAGCTGCCAGGCGTTCCGCCATGGTCACGCCGCCTGGGGCTGCCAGTTCCATCCGGAGTTCAGCGCCGATGTGACGCGGGCCTATCTGCAAGCGATGCGCGGCCGCCAGCTCAGCGACCAGCAGGCGGATGATCTGCTGCCCAGCGTCCGCGAGTGCCCCCAGGCCGGCGCCGTGCTGGCCCATTTCGCCAACCAGGCGGTGCCGGCGGCGGCTTAGTCCCCGAACACTGCGCCGATCAGGGCGCTGCCACGGCTCACCGGGTCCTGACGGATCAGCGCTTCCTGGGTGCCGATTTCCGTGTACAGCCGGTCCAGGCTGGTGTCGATCACGTAGTTTTCCAGATTCAGGTCCGGCTTGCTGGCCATCGGCAGGCGGTTATAGGCGTTCAGCAACGTCTGGTACTGGTCGTAGAAGCCGGTCTCCCGAAGGCTGTTTTCGATGATCGGCCGGTAGCGCTCGGCCAGGCTGGTTTCGGTGCGGCCGCGAAAGTAGTCGGTGGCGGCGGTGTTGCCGCCGCGCACGATGCCCAAGGCGTCGGTCACGGTCATTTCCTGAATCGCGTTCTTGAACACCGGCGCGGCTTCCGCGGCCGCGTTCTCGGCGCCGCGGTTCATGGCGTCGCGGACCTGGTCCACGTAGCGCCCCAGGCCGATACGCTCCAGATTGCTGGCCACCGACTGTACCGGGGCGGGCAGCGGCAGATCGAAGGCGCCGCTGCTGGACAGCTTGCTGGTGGCCCGGTCCGAGCTGATCGTCAGCGCCTCTTTGACGGCACCGGCCAGGCGGCTGTCGGTGTCGTAGCCGGCGGCTTTGGCGGCCTGGTTGCCCTGCTCGATCCACGGCGCCAGGGCGTCCATGTTCTGGCAGGCGGTGAGCGTGAGCAGCGCCGCGCTGGCCAAGAGAACCCGTTTCATAGCTTTCCTTCCCTTCTGATGAATTGGTGTAGCATGCCCGCTGCACCCCGGTTTGATGAGCCCGTAATGAGCGATTTCTACCGTGAGCAGCACAAACTGCGGCTCGCTTACATGCCCTGGTTGTACCCGCGCCTCAAGCCGCGCCACCGTGCCTGGGCCGAGCCCTGGCAGACGCAGCTGCAGCAGCAATGGTCCAGTTTGGAGACCGTGCACTTCGGCGTGCACTGTTTTGTGGCGCCCCAGGCCCGGCTGTTCGCGGAACCGGGCCGCGATATCCAGGTCGGTGACGGCAGCCACATCGCCGCGGACTGTGTGTTGCACGGCCCGCTGCGCCTGGGGGCGTCGGTCAGCCTCAACCACCATGTGACCCTGGAAGGGGGCGCCGCCGGGATTGAGATCGGTGACCATACCCGCGTCGCCGCCTACTGTACCTTATACGCCTTTGACCACGGTATGGACGCCGCCGCGCTGGTGCGTGAACAGCCAGTGCGTTCCCGGGGTATCCGCGTCGGCCGGGATGTCTGGCTGGGCGCCCGGGTGGGCGTGGTCGACGGCGTGACCATCGGTGACCACGCGGTCGTCGGCATGGGGTCGGTGGTCACCCGCGACGTCCCCGCCTGGACCATCGTCGCCGGCAATCCCGCCCGGGTTATCGGCCACCGGCCGGGGGCACCTACTTATCGGGGCGGTGCCCCGCGACACGGAGAAACGCCATGAGTGCCAGTGTTTTTTCACTGCTGGTGAAACGCCGCTTCGGGCCCTTTTTCTACACCCAGTTTCTCGGCGCCTTCAATGACAACGTGTTCCGCCAGGCGCTGATTCTGCTGATCGCCTCCGGGGTGGTCGCCGGCACCGAGGTGAACACCCTCAACAACGTGGCCTTGGCGTTGTTCATCCTGCCGTTCTTCCTGTTCTCGGCGCTGGCCGGGCAGCTCGCCGACAAATACGACCGGGCCATGCTGGTACGGCGCATCAAGCTGGTGGAAGTGTTCCTGATGACGTTCGCGGCGGTGGGCTTCTTTTTCAACGGGGTCTATTTTCTGCTGGCGGTGCTGTTTTGCATGGGCCTGCAATCCACCTTCTTCGGGCCCATCAAGTACTCGATCATTCCCCAGCATTTGCCGTCCCGGGAGCTGGTGTCCGGCAACGCCCTGGTGGAAATGGGCACCTTTCTGGCGATTCTGCTCGGCTCGGTCTCCGGCGTGTTGCTGAAAATGGACGCCGCCGATCCGCTGATCATCTCCGCGGTGGTGGTGGGCCTGGCGGCGTTGGGTTATCTCGCTGCTCGGGGTATTCCCAAAGCGCCCGCCGCCGACCCGGGTATGAAAATCAACTGGAACCTGTGGCGGGAAACCTGGCGTATCGTCGGCTACGCCCGGGAAGTGAAATCGGTGTGGATGTGCGTGCTCGGCATTTGCTGGTTCTGGTTTCTCGGTGCCGCCTACACCACCCAGCTCAAGGTCTATGTGGACGACTATTTGTTCGGCACCGATGGCCTCTATGCGTTGTTGTTGGGGACGTTCTCCATCGGCATCGGGTTGGGTTCCTATCTCTGCGAAAAGATGTCCGGCCACCGCGTGGAGCTGGGCCTGGTGCCGCTGGGTTCGATCGGCTTGAGCGCCTTCGGCATTGATCTGTTCTTTTCCTACGCCGGCCTGCCCAAGGACGTGTCGGTGGATATCGCCGCCTTCCTGCAGCAACCCGCCGGCTGGCGGGTGATGGCGGACCTGCTTGGTATTGGCGTATTCGGCGGCTTTTATATCGTGCCCCTGTTCGCCTTGATTCAGCAGCGCTCCAACCCCAGCCATCTGGCCCGGATCATCGCCGCCAACAACATTCTCAACTCCCTGTTCATGGTGGGCTCGGCGGTGGCCGGCATCGTGCTGGTGGGCGTGCTGGATCTCACCGTGCCGGAGTTCTTCCTGGTGCTGTCGCTCACCAATGTATTGGTGGCCGCCTACATCTACACCCGGGTACCGGAATTCCTGATCCGCCTGCTGGTGTGGATGCTCACCAATGTGCTTTACCGCATCAAGGAACAGGGCATGGAGAATATTCCCGACGAAGGCCCCTGTCTTCTGGTCTGCAACCACGTCAGTTATGTGGACGCGCTTCTTCTCGGCGGCGCCGTGCGCCGGCCGGTACGTTTCGTGATGGCCAAGCCGATTTACGATCTGCCGCTGATGAACTATATCTTCCGGACCGGCAAGGCGATTCCGATTGATTCCAAGGAACGGAACCCGGAGATTTACCAGCAGGCGTTCGAACGTATCAACGAGGAACTGGCGGACGGTCAGGTGGTGTGTATTTTCCCGGAAGGCAAGCTGACCCAGGACGGCGAACTGGCCGAATTCAAAACCGGGATGGAAAAAATTGTAAATGAAAATCGGGTTCCGGTAATTCCCATGGCACTCTCCGGTCTATGGGGTAGCTTCTTCAGCCATAAGGGTGGCCCGGCATTGACCCGGCTGCCGAAGCGTTTCTGGTCCCGCGTGACGCTTAACGTGGGCGAACCGGTGAATGCGGACCGGGTGGCCTCGCAGGATATGCGACGCCGCGTACTAGGGTTACGGGAACGTCCGTGACCCGCCCGGGTCCCAGAATCCGACAACCGATACGATTAAAGAGGATCACCATGCGACGAATTCTGATAGCTCTGAGTCTGCTTTTCACCTTCACGGCCAGCCACGCGGGCAATGTGGAAATCCAGCATGTGTTCGGTTGGATCGAAAACGCCACGCTGGAACCCTGGGGCGTGAAAGTGAAAAGCAAACTCGACACCGGCGCCCTCACGTCTTCCCTGCACGCGCGCAATATCGAGCGCTTTGAAAAAGACGGCGAGGAGTGGGTCCGTTTTGAAGTGAACGTGGAAGATCAGGACGAAGACGACAAAGTGTCGCGCAAGTTTGAGCGCCCGCTGTACCGCGACGTGATCATTCGCGGCGCCGGCGGTGAAGAACGCCGCCCGGTGGTGCTGATGGAAATTTGCTTCGGCGACACCGTGCACGAGGAGCAGTTCAGCCTGGAGAACCGCAGCGACATGCTTTATCCGGTGCTGATCGGCCGCCGCACCATCCAGCATCTGGGTGTGGTGGACGTGACCAGCACCTTCCTGCACGAGCCGGAATGCGATGAAGACAGCCCGGTGGAAAAGTTCGACAAGGACAACACCGATGAAGACATCGGCGCCTGAATAAAACAGGCGCCTGACTGGCACGGGCCGGCGTCAGGCTACGCGGGTGAACACCTGCAGGATATTGCCCAGACGGGCAGTGAGCTTGTCGCCGGCGGCCAGCGGACCCACCCCCGCCGGGGTACCGGTAAAGATCAGATCGCCCGGTTCCAGCGTGAACACCTGGTTGATTTGCGCGATCAATTCGAAGGTCGGGAACAACATCTGCCCGGTGTGACCGTGCTGGCGGGTTTCTCCGTTCACCTCCAGAGACACTTCCAGATTCTGCCGCACGGAAATGCCGCGGGCATCGATAAACCCGGACACCGGCGCGCCGCCATCAAACGCCTTCGCCCGTTCCCAGGGGTGGCGTTTCTCCTTGAGACGGTCCTGCAGTTCACGAAGGGTCAGATCCAGGCCGATACCGTAGGCGGTAATCGCATAGCGAATGGTTTCCAGATCGGTCTCGCCGCTCAGCCGCTCGCCGATCATCACCACCATTTCCACTTCGTGGTGCACCGCCCCTTGTTCCTGGGGCAGCACCAGCGGTTCGTGCAGGCTGCATAACGCGGTGGCCGGCTTCATGAATAACAACGGCTCATCGGGCACTTCGTTGCCCAGTTCGCGGGCGTGTTCGGCGTAGTTTCTGCCCACGCACACGCATTTCCCCAGCGGCATCTCCATGGGCGAGCCGTCGATCCAGCGATGCACATAGGCGGATTCCGGGCGGGCTTTCAGCTCGTGGGTATCAAACATCGAACAACTTTCCCGGGTTCATCACGTTATTGGGATCGAAAACCGCTTTCACCGCTTTCATATAAGCGATTTCTTCTTGGCTTCGGGAATACGACAGATAGGGCTTCTTGGTCATACCCACACCGTGCTCCGCGGAAATCGAGCCGTTGTACTTCTGCACAATTTCGAACACCCATTTGGAGACGTCGCCGCATTGGCGGAAAAAATCCTCCTTGGGCAGATCCGCCGGCTTGAGAATATTCAGGTGCATGTTGCCGTCACCGATATGCCCGAACCAGACGATCTCGAAATCCGGGTAGGCGTCCTGCACCACCTTGTCCACGTCCTCGACGAAATCCGGCACTTTGGAAACGGTGACGGAAATATCGTTTTTGTAGGGCGTGTGTGGCGCGATCGATTCGGAAATCCGCTCGCGCAGTTGCCACAGCTGTTCCAGCTGGCCCAGGGACTGGCTCATCACCCCGTCCAGCACCCAGCCCTGTTCCACACAGTGCTCGAAAATCTCCATGGCCCGCTCGCCGGTGTGTTCGGAAAGCTGTTCGAACTCCAGCAGGCAGTAGAACGGACAGTCGCTGTCGAAGGGCTTCGTCACCCCGTGCTCGAGCACATGGGCCATGGCTTTGTCGGAAAAGAATTCAAACGCGGTCAGATCAATGTCTTTCTGGAATGCGTGCAGCACTTTCATGACTTCCCGGAAGCCGGGCGCGCCCAACACCAGGGCGGTCAGGTCCTTGGGCTGGCGGGCCAGCCTTACGGTGGCCTCCACCACGAAGCCCAGGGTGCCTTCCGAGCCGATGAACAGGTGGCGGAAATCATAGCCGGTGGCGTTCTTGATCAGCCCCTTGTTCAGGTCCAGCAGCTCGCCGCGCCCGGTAACCACCTTGAGGCCGGTGATCCAGTCCCGGGTCATGCCGTAGCGGATTACCTTGATGCCGCCGGCGTTGGTGTTGATGTTGCCGCCGATCTGGCTGGAGCCGGCGGAGGCGAAATCCACCGGGTAGAACAGTGCCTTGCTGTCGGCGAATTCCTGCAGCTGCTGGGTGACCACCCCGGGCTGCACCGTGACCGACCGGTCGTACTCGTTGAAGTCGAGCACCCGGTTCATCCGGTCGAACGCCACCACCAGCTCGCCGTTGGCGGCCACCGCCCCGGCCGACAGGCCGGTGCGGCCCCCGGAGGGCACCAGGCGCAGGCCGTGCTCATTGGCGATCTCCACGATTTGCTGCACTTCCTCGGCGGATTCCGGCAGCACCACGGCGCTAGGCGCCGGCGCCCATACCTTGGTCCAGTCCACCCCGTAGCGCTGGGCGCTGTCCGGATCGGTGAGGCAGCGCTTGCCAAGAAGCTCGCTGAGCTGGTCCAGGGCGGCGTGGGCGAGGGAGGTCATCGGCAACTCCAAAGGTCTTCAAGTCAACTTGAGCATTCAACATGTGCATGGGGCGCCCGGAATGGGTCTCATCCGGGGCGCGCTATGATACCATACGCGCCCATTTAACCCGCTACAGAGACCACCCATGGCCAACACTTCTCTTGAGAAGGACAAGATCCGCATCCTCCTGCTCGAGGGCGTCCACCAGAACTCGGTGGATAATCTGAAGGCGCACGGCTACAGCAACGTGGAGCTACTGCCCACCGCGCTCACCGGCGACGACCTCAAGGACGCCATCAAGGACGCCCATTTTGTCGGCATCCGCTCGCGCACCCAGCTCACCGAGGAGGTCTTCCAGGCCGCCGAAAAGTTGATCGGCGTGGGCTGTTTCTGTATCGGCACCAACCAGGTGGATTTGAAAGCCGCCCTCAAGCGCGGCATTCCGGTGTTCAACGCGCCCTACTCCAACACCCGGTCGGTGGCCGAGTTGGTGATCGCTCACACCGTTAACCTGATGCGCGGCATCCCCGAAAAGAACGCCGTGGCCCACCGCGGCGGCTGGCTGAAATCCGCCAAGGACAGCTATGAGATCCGCGGCAAGAAGCTGGGCATCGTCGGCTACGGCAACATCGGCGCCCAGGTATCGGTGCTGGCGGAATCCATGGGTATGAAGGTGTACTTCTACGACGTGGTCTCCAAGCTGCCGATGGGCAACGCGGAACAGGTGGGCAGCCTCAACGACCTGCTCGGCCTGGCCGACGTGGTCAGCCTGCACGTGCCCGACACCGCCGCCACCCGCTGGATGATGCGCGAAGAACAGATTCGCGCCATGAAGCCCAAGAGCTATCTGATCAACTACGCCCGGGGCAAGGTGGTCGACATCGAAGCACTGGCCGCTGCGCTGCACGACAAGCACCTGCTGGGCGCCGCCATCGACGTGTTCCCGGAAGAGCCCAAGGGCAACGACGACGAATTCATCAGCCCGCTGCGCGAATTCGACAACGTGATCCTGACCCCGCACATCGGTGGTTCCACCCATGAGGCCCAGGAGAACATCGGTACCGAAGTGTCCGAGAAGCTGATCCGCTACTCCGACAACGGCTCCACCCTGAGCGCGGTCAACTTCCCGGAGGTGGCCCTGCCGTCGCACCCGGACATGCACCGGCTGCTGCATATCCACCAGAATATTCCCGGCATCCTCACCCAGATCAACACGGTCTTCTCCGAGAACGACATCAATATCTGCGGCCAGTATCTGCAGACCAACGAAGAGATCGGCTACGTGGTGATCGACGTGAACAAGGGCTACAGCCAGTTGGCCCTGGAAAAATTGCGCACCATTGACGGCACCATCCGCACCCGCGTGTTGTTCTAGGGCCTGTTCACAGGCTCCTTCTCGACAATAAGCCGGAGCCGGGCTACCTTGCCCGCTCCGGTTTTTTATGGCGCCGCGGTCTATGAGAACAAGCCCGCCAGGATACTTGCTGGTCAGAAACGGCGTTGCGCTGTTGCTGGCGATGGCGCTTTTGAGCGGCTGCGCCACCCGCTCCCTGTTCCAGCCCTACCCGTCCCAGGCGCGCGCCTGGACCGCCGACATGGCAGCGGACGGCCCCGCCCCGTTGCTGAAAAAAGGCGCCGACAGCCGTGACGGCGTGCTCTACCTGCAGGAGCTGGGCCGGGTGCGCCAACTGGGCGGCGCCATCGACGACAGCGAAAGCGCCTTCCGCCGCGCCTTCGGGCATTACGACGAACAGGACGCCGCCGCCCGGCTGCGCGCGTCCAGTCTGGTCAGCAATACCGGCGCCCTGCTGGTCAACGACAACGCCCGCCCCTATGTGGCGCCGGATTACGAACGCATCTTCGCGCACGCCTACCAGGCCTTGAACTACTGGCGCCAGAACGACGTCACCGCCACCGCCGTGGAACTGCGCGCCGCCGCCAACGAGCAACGGCTGGCCGCCGACCGCCGTGATGACGAGATCGCCGACGCCCAGCAGGCAGCGCGGGAACAAGACGTGCGGCCGAACGATTTCGACAGCCAGTTCGCCGGCCTGGACGCCGCCGCCGGCGAGGTCAAAGCGAGCTTCCAGAACGCCTGGACGTTCTATCTTTCGGCCCTGTTCTGGGAAGCCCACGGCGAATACAACGACGCCCTGGTGGACTACAAGAAAGCGCTGGAGATCCACCCGGATTCGGCCATGCTTCAGGAAGACGTGGCGCGTCTGTCCCGCGCCCAGGACGGCCGGGTGGCGCGCGGGACGGGCCTGGTGGCGGTGGTCTACGAGCAAGGTCTGGTGCCCGCCCGGCGCGAACTGAGCCTGCCGATCCCCACGCCGCACGGCCTGTTCGCGGTGGCCTTCCCGACCTACAGCGCCGCCGACAAACCGCGCCCGGCGCCGCTGACCGTTTCCGTCGGCGCCGGCGAGGGTGGCACCACGGCGCGCACCGAAGTGCTCACCGACGTGGGCGGCCTGGCCGCGCGCCATTTGCGCGAACAATTGCCGGGCCTGCTGGTGCGGCAGACGCTGCGTGCCACCACCAAGTATAATCTGCAGAAAAAAGCCAATGACGATTTCGGTCCGGTGGGCGCCATCATCACGCAGATTTTCAATGTGGTCAGCGAACAGGCCGATCTGCGCAGCTGGCTGAGTCTGCCCGCCTACGCCCAGGCCACCCGCCTGATGTTGCCGCCCGGCGAGCACCGCCTTGAGTTGAGCACACCCGGTGGCGGTGCTAGTTTGACGGTTCCCGTGGTGGAACAGGGCGTGACCGTGATTCACGTGGTGGCCACCCCCGGCCGCCTTATAACCCGCGTGTTACCCGTTCAGGAGGGCCCGTTATGAAAGCTCCTTTTACCGCTCTGGCCGCCGCACTGCTGGCGGTGGTTCTGGCGGGCTGTTCCGCCAGTAATATGGCCCGCCCCGGCGACGACGGCGAACCGCGCCTGTATTCCAACAACAGCACCCTGGCCAACCGTCTGGCGGTGGAAGCGCTGCAGGACAAAAAAGTCGGCGACCTGCTGTACGTGCAGGCGACGTTGGAAAACGGCTGGAAATTTGAACTGGATTTCCAATACAAGATCAAATGGTTTGATCGGGACGGGTTCGAAGTGGCTCCGGAATCCCAACCCTGGCGGCAACTGGTGATGGCCGGTCGCAGCCAGAACAATGTCCAGGCGGTGGCTCCCAACCCCAGCGCCGTCCGTTATGAAATCTGGGTGCGCGAATAACGCCCCGGACGCCATTCAGGTTCCTTAAGGAGAAACACATGGTTCGCGTATTTTCACTGCTCGCCCTGGCTATGGCGCTGGTGCTTTCCGGCTGTACCTCCCGGGTGGACTACGGCGACGCCCAGGCCCGTGAAACGGTGACCGCCGATTTCGGCTCCACCGATCTGCAGATGATCGCCACCAAAATGGTGGACGACATGATGGTGTTCCCGCCGATCGTGGCAATGACCCGTGACCGCCGCCCGGTATTGTTCGTCGACCGCATCAAGAACAAGACCAGCGAGCACATCGACACCGAGTCCGTCACCGACACCATCCAGTCCAAGCTGATCAATTCCGGCAAGTTCCGTTTCGTGGATATGTCGGTGGTCGACCGGGTGCGCGAACAACTCGAGTACCAGCAGGACTCCGGCATGGTCGACCAGGCCAGCGCCGCCCAGATGGGCCGCCAGATCGGCGCCGAATTCATGCTCTACGGCAACCTGTCCTCGATCGTGAAGCGTGACGACAGCACCAAGGACGTCTACTACAAGTTCACCCTGAAACTGCTGAACATCCAGAGCGGCATTATTGAGTGGTCCGGCGAGAAGGAAATCCGCAAGACCCGCAAGCGCAGCCTGTTCGGCTTCTGAACACCCTGGCACCAGGGAGAGGAACCATGTTCAAGCGTTTTTGTTTGCTCGTGCTGATGGCGGCGCTGGCCGCCGGCACCGCGTCCGCGGCGCAGACCCGCGAAGTGACCGCCCGCGGTTACGGCGACAACCCGGAACAGGCGGTCACCAACGCCCTGGTGGCCGCGGTGCGCCAGGCCGGCGGCGTGACCCTGTCGGTGAACCCGGACTTCCGCCGCCAGGTCAGCGAATGGGTGATCCAGCGCCAGGGCGACGTCACCACCTGGACCGGCAACCGCACCTCGGTGGCGGAGCCGCGCCTGCCGACGCTGGGCAGCCTGGACAGCTACCAGGTCACCGCCGTGACCCAGGAAGACAACGCCCTGTGGCGGGCGGACGTTAAGGCGGTGCTGCTGCTCCAGAAGGCGCCGGGCCCGGACCGCTCCCATCTGCCGGCCATCGTGGTGGCGCCGTTCACCAGCGACGCCAGCGAATACACCCTGGGTGAGACCACCCTGCCGGCGGCGGAAGTGCGCCGCCAACTGCACGCCAACCTGATCGACGCCTTCGCCCAGTCTGGCCGCTTCCGCGTGCTCGACCGCGCCAACCTGGACTTGCGCGAGGCCGAGCAGGCGCTGCTGCGCGACGGCGCCGGCGAACCCCGGGAGCTGTTGCGCCTGGGCAAAACCAAAGGCGCGGACCTGCTGCTGGTGGGCCACATCGAGGCGTTCGACATCGGCGACGATGAGCGCACTTTCTACGGTGCCCGGTTCCAGGGGTACGAACCCTATGTGCGCCTGCGCTACCGGCTGATCGATGCCGCCGGCGGTGAAGTGCTGGAGGCGGGCCTGTACGACTGGCAGCAGTCCGAAGCCAGCGTGCGGCAACTGGCCCGGCAGCAGAAGCTGGACCACCGCAACCATCCGGAGCGGCTCGCCGACCTGGTCTACCCGCGCATCGCCCGGGCCCTGGCGGCGGCGGCCTCCGACACCCTGTATCCGGTGCAGGTGCTCAAGACCGACGGCGACCGGGTGTACCTGAGCCACGGCCAGGGCCGCCTGGAAGCGGACACCATTCTCAACGTGTACCGGCCGGTGGAGTCCCTGGAAGACCCGCAGACCGGGCTCACCATCCGTATGGAAAGCGACGCCCTCGCCAGTCTGCGGGTCACCGAAGTGCGCCCGGATTACGCGGTGGCCCGTATCACTCAGGGCGACGGCGAACCGCGCCCCGGCGACCGCGTGCGCGCCCCTCACACCGGCCGGGACACCGCCACCGATATGGAGCAGCCCGCCGGCCAACCGGAGAGCCCGGGCTCCTCGCCTATGCCGTTGAACTGGGACTGACCCCGAATGGGCGGCTACTTTAATCAGGCGCTGATATTGCTGGCGGCGGCGGTGCTGCTGCTGCCGCTGTTTCAGCGTCTCGGGCTGGGCAGCATTCTCGGTTATCTGGCCGCCGGCATCGTCATCGGGCCGCTGGGCCTGGGGCTGATCCCGGGCGCCGAGGCGGTGCTGCACTTCGCCGAACTGGGCGTGGTGCTGATGCTGTTCCTGGTCGGCCTGGAGCTGGCCCCGGAGCAGCTCTGGGCGCAGCGCCGGCGGTTGTTGGGGTTGGGCGCCAGCCAGATGCTGTTCAGCGCCGCCCTGCTCACCGGCTTCTTCTTCGCCCTGGGCCAGCCCGGTCCGGCCGCCCTCGCCATCGGCGCCACCCTGGCGCTGTCGTCCACCGCCTTCGCGGTACAGATGCTGGTGGAAACCAATCAGCTCGGTACGCCCCAGGGCCGTAACGCCTTCTCGATTCTTCTGTTCCAGGATCTGGCGGTGATTCCGTTATTGCTGCTGCTGCCGGTGCTGGCCGGCGGTGACGCCGGTGCCGCCCAGCCCAACCTGCTGGTGGGCGTGCTGGTGCTGGCCCTGATGTGGCTGGCCGGGCGCTACCTGCTCAACCCCTGGCTCGGCTGGCTGGCAAGGCTGCATAACCGGGAATTGATGACCGCCACCGCCCTGTTGCTGGTGCTGGGCGCCGCCGAACTGATGGAAACCCTGCACCTGTCCATGGGTCTGGGCGCCTTCGTGGCCGGCATGCTGCTGGCCAACTCCCCTTACCGGGAGCAGCTGGACACCGACATTCAGCCGTTCAAGGGTATGCTGCTGGGGCTGTTCTTTATCGCCATCGGCATGACCATGGACCTGCGTCTGCTGGCAGCGTCGCCGTGGTCGATCCTGGCCATGGGTGCGGCGCTGCTGGGGATCAAAACCCTGGTGCTGTTCGGTGTCGCCAAGGCGTTGAAGGTCAGCGGTCGTGACGCCCTGCGGTTCGGCTTGCTGCTCAGCCAGGGCGGCGAGTTCGCCTTCGTGCTGTTCACCCAGGCCGGGGCGCTCAACCTGCTGGAACCGGAAATGATCGCCCGGCTCAACCTGGTGGTGGCCCTGTCCATGGCCGCCACGCCGCTGCTGCTGAAACTGGTGCAGCGGCTCTGGCCGGCACCCAAGACCGGCCACCGCAGCACCGAGGACGAGCCCGCGCCGCACGGTCAGCCGGCGGTGATCCTGGCCGGCTTCGGCCGCTTCGGGCAGATTATCGGTCGGATCCTGGTCAGCCGCCGCATTCCGTTCACCGCGCTGGACTCCAACCCGGACCACATCGATACCGTGCGCCGGTTCGGCAACGAGGTGTATTTCGGCGACGTCACCCGGCTCGACCTGCTGCACACCGCCGGGCTGCAGCACGCCCGCATCATGGTGCTGGCCATCGACGACGTGCAGGCCTCGCTGCACGCGGTGCGCCTGATCCGCGAACACTTTCCCCACATCACCCTGATCGTGCGCGCCCGCGACCGCTACCACGCCTATTCACTGATGGCGGAAGGCGTCGAACACGTTATCCGCGAAACGCTGGATTCCAGCTTGCGCGCCGCCCAGACCACCCTGGCCCAGCTCGGTATGCCGGAAACCACCGCCATCGATCTGGTGCGCACCTTCCGCGACGTGGACGAGCGCCTGCTGCGCGAGCAGTTTGCCCACCGCGACAAGCTCGACAAACTCATCGAGCTTTCCGCCCGGGGCCGCGAGGAACTCGAATCCCTGCTCGAAGCCGGCAGCGATGACGACCGCCACCGGCCCGAGTAACGACCAGACCTTTCCACCAAGCTGGCGTTTTGTGGGAGCGGGTCTTGCCCGCGAAAGGGTGGCTTTAGCCACCCGGCGGGATACCAGAGACTTTTCTCTCCAGAGAGCTCGCACCGGGATCGGGTGGGCCCGTCCAGGACACGCCACGAGTACATCCATGTAGGCTCGGCCGGGCGGCGGACCGCTTTGGCCATCCCTGGCCAAACACGGTCCTGGACGGGCCCACCCGATCCCGGCGCTCCTTGGGAGATTCGCCGCCAGGGCTTTGTAGAAAGGTCCGGGCGGTTATTTGGACCCGTGGCGGTTCCGCTGCAAAGCGAGCGGGGCAATGGTGGTGCCTGGAGGGAGCTGTTTGGCCAGGGATGGCCAAACTAACAGCGGCCATGGATGGCTTGAGCGGTCCCGGAAGGCACCACCATTGCACCGCGTCTCAGATACGGAGCACCAACACCTAATTAAAGCCGCAGGTCGTTCAGACCCTTGCGGATGGCCCGGTCCAGCACCGGCTTGATCAGGGCGGCGATCAGCGGCAGCTTGCCCTTGAAGACAATGGTGTAATGCAGGCGGGAACCGCCGGCGGTCTCGGAAAACACCATCACCCCGTGGTGATCGCGCAGCGGGCTGCCCTTGGTGATCCGGTAGGCAATGCGGCGGTCGCGCTCGAACTCGGTGACGGTCTCTTCAAAGGCCGGGGTCAGCGGCAGCGACAGCCGACGCACCGAGCCCACGCCGTTGGGCTCCACGTCCCCTTCCTTGACGCGCCGCACCTTGGCCGGGGCGAACAGGGCGGACAGGTTCTCGTGCTCACTGAGATGATTGAACAGGTCGCTGACCGGGAACGGGAATTCCTTGTCGATTTCGATGCGTTGCTGGCCCATGGGCGCTCCGTTTCTGAAAAAAGAACGATTCTGAGCGGCCCCCGGCGTCTTGCCCAGGTTCCAAAAGGCCAGACGCCGGTGATTGTGTTGTTTTATGGTTAGCCGTGCTGGACCACGTCCACGGCGATGCCGGCGGGGTCGAGGATAACGAAGTGCCGGTCGCCCCAGGCTTCATCGCGGATCGCCACCTCGATCGGTACCCCCAACGCCCGCAGCCGCTGGTATTCGGCGTCCGCGTCGTCCACGTCGATGGTGACCCAGAGGCCCTGCCCGTCGCGCAAAGGGCGTTGAAAGGCCGCCGCCTGGGCTTCCTGTTGCGGGGCCAGAAAACCCAGTTCGCCGCCGCCCAGTTCCAGCAGGACAAACCAGTCGCTGTCGAACAGCACCCGGCACTGAAACAGGCGCACGTAGAAATCCCGGCACGCTTGTAAGTGCTCGGTGACCACACCGAACCAGAGTTTCATCGCATTGCTCCTTTGGCTTGAGAAGAAGCCCCACTCTAGGTCGGCGCGCGGGCCTGCTCTTGAATAAAGGCGACATCGTGGACCGGCAGCCGGGGCGACCCCGGGGTGACGCCCAGGTAGCGTTTCAGCTCGCGGGTCATGTGGCTCTGATCGGCGTAGCCGCCGGCGAGGGCGATGTCGGCCAGCGGCGCGGCGGGTGACGGGCGGCTCAGCAACGCCAGAGCCTGCTGGCTGCGGCGGATGCCCATGAACACCTTGGGCGGCACGCCGACCCACTCAACGAAGTCGCGTTCCAGTTGCCGGCGGCTCAGGTTCAGGCGCGCCGCCAGGGCGCTAACGCTGACGCCGGGGGCGGAACGGGAAAGCAGCGCCAGGGCGCCGTCCAGACGTCGTGGTTGGGGCGGCTGTCCGGCAAGCCACCGGCAAAGAAGCCGATCCACGGCCGGGGCGGGGTCGCGGCGGGCGATCCGTTCGGCGAGGTGCTCGGCCCGCAAACCGGCGGGCCGGGCCAGGGGCTGGGCGGTGTCGGTGAGCAAACGCCCGGGCAGGGGCAGGAAATGCCGGCTCTGGCCGGGTTGAAAGCGGATACCGAAATAGATACCGCCAGGGTCGACCGGCACATCGAGCGGTCGGGTGCTGGTGCCGAAGGCTTGCCACTCGCCGTCGCCACCGTGCAGGCGCAGCACCAGGTCCACGCAACCGTCCGGCAGCACCCGATGGCGGTCGCCGCCGCCGTCGCGGCTTAGCCAGTAATGGCTGACCAGTCCGCGCAGGGCCGGCGCCGGCGGGTAGCAGTGCAGAATCTGGGCCGCGAAGGTGTTGTCCATGGGGATAGTGGAGCACACCCCGCGGCGGTCGTCACCGGGGTCAGTTGGCGTCGGCGTCCACCCGCGCCGCGCCGATGCCGCGCGGGTCGCTGGCGGCGGTGACTTCGTTGCCCTCGTACCGCCACAGGATCGCCTGCATATTGCCGTACTCGCGGCCCACGGAGACCACCTCGTGGCCACGCAGACGCAGGCTTTTCGCCGCCTCGGTGTCGAGGAACGCGGGTTCCGCCTGGACCTGGTCGGGCAGGAACTGGTGGTGGAAGCGCACCCGCTCCACCCAGGCGTCCACCGGGGCATCGTTGGCCGCCTCGAGCACGCCCAGCATCACCATGGTGATAATACGGCTGCCGCCCGGCGTGCCGAGAATCGCCACCCGGTCGTCGAACTCCACGAAGGTGGGCGTCATCGACGAGAGCGGACGCTTGCCGGGCGCCACCGCGTTGGCCTTGCTGCCTACCAGACCATAGGCGTTGGGGTTGCCCGGTTTGGCGGAGAAATCGTCCATTTCGTTATTGAGAATCACGCCGGTGCCGGCGGGCATGAAGCCGCTGCCGAACGGCAGGTTAATGCTGAGCGTGGCGGCCACCCGGTTGCCGTCCCCGTCGAGCACGGAAAAATGGGTGGTGTGGAAACCTTCCCCGGTGGTCATGGGCTCGCCCAGCGCACTGCTGGGGGTCGCCTTATCCAGTTTTATGGAGGCGGCCCGCTGCTCGGCGTAGGATTTACTCAACAGGTTATCCACAGGTATGGAAACAAAATCCGGGTCGCCCATATAACGCCCCCGATCCTGATAGGCGCGCCGCCAGGCCTCCACCGTGAGGTGTGGAAGTAAGTCCTCACTAATCTCGCCGCCATTGAATTCCTTGAGGATATTCAGCGCTTCCAGCATGACGATGCCGCCGGCGGACGGCGGTGGCGCGCTGACGATGCGGGCACCGCGGAAGTGGCCGACCACCGGCGCCCGCTCCTTGACCCGATAGTTGTTCAGGTCCTCTTTTGTCCAGATGCCGCCGGCCTCGCGCACCCCGCGTACCAGTTTTTCCGCCACCGGACCCTGGTAGAAACCGTCCCGCCCCTGCTCGGCCAGGGCCTCCAGGACCCGGGCCAGATCCGGTTGCCGGATCACCGTGCCGCTGGCCGGTATTTCCCCCTGGTCGAGGAACACCGAGGCGGCGGTGGGGTAGCGGTTGAGCACGTCTTTCCGGTAGCCGGCCAGCGCCCGGTAGTGGTCCTCCACTTCGAAGCCCCGGCGCGCCAGATCAATGGCCGGCGCCAGCGTGGTCTTCAGGGGCAGCGTGCCGTAGTGCTCGGCGAGATAGGCGAAGGCCGCCGCCTGGCCGGGGATGCCCGCCGCCAGGGGGCCGTTGACGGCGCGGTCGCGCACCACCTGGCCGTCCTGGTCCTGGTACATGTCCTCGGTGGCCGCCGCCGGGGCGGTTTCGCGGGCGTCGAGCATGGTCTGAAGGCCGTCTTTCTCGCGGTGCAGCAGCCAGAAGCCGCCGCCACCCATACCGGCGGAATAGGGCTCCACCACCGACAGCGCGGCCGCCACCGCCACCGCCGCGTCGTAGGCGTTGCCGCCCTGCTCGAGAATCTGGAAGCCGGCCTCGGTGGCCAGCGGGTGGGCACTGGCGATCGCCGCCTTGCCCGGTCCGGCGGCCTGGGCGGTGACGGCGAACAGCAACAAAAGCGGGAAAAACCAGCGCATGGCGGCCTCCTTCTGGCGAACGGGTGTCAGGGGCGTGAAACGGTTAACCGCCCCGCTGCTGCTTCTTCAGGTCCAGCGCTTCCACCACATGGGGCGGCACGAAGTTGCGCACGTCGCCGTCGAGCAGGGCGATCTCGCGCACCAGGGAGCTGGAGATAAAGGACAGGTGCTCGGCCGGGGTCAGGAACACGGTTTCCAGTTCCGGCGCCAGCTGACGGTTCATATTGGCGAGCTGGAATTCGTACTCGAAGTCACTCACCGCGCGCAGGCCGCGCAGCAGGATATTGGCTTCCTGGTCCCGGCAGAAGTGGGCCAGCAGCTTGGAAAAGCCGGTCACCTTGACGTTGTCCAGATGGCCGATGCTGTCTTCGACCAGCTTGACCCGCTCGTTCAGGGAGAACAGCGGGCCCTTCTTTTCGCTGGCGGCGATGGCCACCACCACCTCGTCGAACATACTGGCGGCCCGTTCGATCAGGTCCTTGTGGCCGTTGGTGATGGGGTCGAAGGTGCCCGGATAAACAACACGGTTGGTCATGCTCGGCTCGCTTTCTCCAGAGATCGGGCGCCAAGCATAACGCAACTGAGTTTACGATTCAGGCCCGCAGCCGCTCCGCCAGTGCCGTGGCGTTACGGGCGCTCAACCCGTAGATGCTCAACTGCGGATTAACCCCCAGGCTGGTGGGGAACACCGAGCCGTCGAACACGTACAGGTTTTCCAGGTGCCGGTAGCGCCCCTGGGCGTCCACCAGGCCGTGCTGCTCGTCGCCCATCGGGCAGCCGCCCATCACATGGGCGCTGCCCAGCGGCACATCCAGGGCCTTATAGCTGAGGTCCGCCATGGCCTCGCGGGCCTGGGCCCAGCTGGTGTAGAACGGCGCGCGGATGTGGCCGGGCCGCACCGCCCGGGCGCCGGCGGCGAACTGCATTTCCACCTGGGTGTAGAGGCTGCGGCGGGCGCCGTCGAGCAGGTATTCCGTGACCGGGTAATCGAGCACCGGTTCGCCGTTGTCGCGCAGTTCCACGGTGCCACCGGGGCTTTCTTCGTGGAAGCCGTCGCGCAACAGGGCGATGGAGGCGGCGGTATTGGGCAGCGCGGTGATGTGCTGGCGGGCCTCTTCGCCGAAGCCGCCCAGCAGGGCGCCGGTGAGGCCGGGGTGCAGCGGCATCATTTCCAGCTTGTAGCCGATCGGGCCGTCGACGCCGCCGGTGAAGGTGAACTGGTCCGAGTGCAGCGACTGGGGCGCGCCGTAGTAGGGCGCGATCTCCCGGTCGTAGCGGCCGAAGGCGAAGCTGGTCACGTGCAGGAAGGTGCGCTTGCCCACCCGGCCGTCCGGGTCCGGTACCTCCGAGCGCAGCAGCAGCGCCGGGGTCTGAATGCCGCCGCCGGCGGCGATGATGGTGGGTGCTTTCAGGGTCACGGTGGCGCCGGTGGGGTTGCGGTCGTGGCCCAGGGGTGTGACCTGCACGGCGCTTACCCGGGTGCCGTCGTGCACCAGCTTGTCGGCGCGGGCGCTGTGGATCAGGGTGGCGCCGGCGTCCATGGCGGCGGGCAGGGTGGTCACCAGCATCGATTGCTTGGCGTTGGTGGGGCAGCCCATGCCGCAGTAGCCGATGTTCCAGCAGCCGCGCACGTTTCTCGGAATCACCGACCAGTCCCAGCCGAGTGTTTCGCAGCCGCGTTTGATCACGTCATTGTTGGCGTTGGCGGGCATCGCCCAGGGCTCGATACCGAGCTGCTCTTCCATGCGCTGGAAGTACGGGTCCAGGTCCGCGCGGCTGGTGTTGTCGACGCCAAAACGGTCACGCCAGTGGTTCAGGGTTTCCTTGGGGGTGCGGAAGCTGGAGGTCCAGTTGACCACCGTGGTGCCGCCCACGGTACGGCCCTGCAGGATGGTGATGGCGCCGTCCTTGGTGGCGCGCATGGCGCCCTCTTGATACAGCTGCCGGTAGGCGTCGCCTTCGTTGAGATTGAAATCCCGGGAGCTGGTCAGGCGCCCGGCTTCCACCAGGATCACCTTGAGGCCGGCGGCGCTGAGTATCTCCGCGCTCACCCCGCCGCCGGCGCCGGTGCCGATAATCACCACATCCGCTTCCAGGGTGCGGTCGGCGCTGACGGTGGCGCCGTCGATCAGGTTCCATTTTTCCCCGGCGTTGTCCCAGGGGTCGGCGATGTTCTGAATCTTAAGCGTGGACAGGTCCTGCATGGCCCGGCTCCTTCTTGTTTTGGGGTGGGAACAGGCGCTATGCCGCGCCGCTGGACCCGGTCACCGGCGGGCCGGGGTAGCCCGTGGTGAGCGCCGCTTCCGGGGTGACGTACCAGGCCATCATGATCGGCTGGGTCAGGCCCTTGAAGGCGAGCTTGGGGAAGCTGCCGTCGTTGTTGGCCCATTGGGAAAGCGTTTCACGCAATTGCGCGTCGCTCTGCTCTTCGAAGTGGGTCCAGGTGCCGGTGATCCACCAGCGCGCCGCGCCCAGTTGCAGCAGGTCGAGCAATTGGAACAGCTGACCGCGCTGGCCGTCGGTGCCGCCCTGCAGCAGACGGTCAAAGGCCTGCAGGGCCTGGTCCGGCCCGGCGCCCTCCACCGCGTCCAGGCCGCCGCCGAGCAGCGGCGCCATCAGCGGGCGCAGCAGGGTGACGTCCTTGTCGCGGAGGTGTTTGTAGCCGCTCGCCGGACCCGGGTCCGAGCTGCAGCCGGTGAGCAGCGTGGTGGCGCCGGCGCCGACGGCCAGTGCCGCCCCGCCCCAGGCACTGAGCTTTAGAAAACCACGCCGGTCAACACCGTGGCCGGAAGGGGGTTGCTGATTCATTGTATGGGTCCTCGGCTGGCCTGTTTTTGTTGTTGGCTGGCGGACCGTCCCCGCCGCGCTTGCGAGCGGGGCGGCGGTTATGTCAGCACGTCTTACTTCAACATGAACTTGTAGATGAACTTGTGCATGCCGCGACCGTAGGGCGGCAGGATGTGCTTGGTGGCGTTCATCTTGCCTTTCTTGTACACGCCCTTGGCCTTGGAGAAGGTGAGGAAGCCTTCCGGGCCGTGGTAGTGGCCCATGCCGGAGGGGCCGACGCCGCCGAACGGCATATCGTCCACGCCCACCTGGGTAATGGTGTCGTTCAGGCAGACACCGCCGGAGTGGGTGTGGTGCAGCACGTGCTCGCCGTTGCGGGCATTCCAGTCGAAGTAGTACAGCGCCAGCGGGCGCGGCCGGTCGTTGACGTAATCAATGGCGTCGTCGAGGGTTTTGTACGGCACCACCAGCATCAGCGGGCCGAAGATTTCGTCCTCGGCGATCTTCATCTCGTCGGTGACATTGAGCACCAGGGTGTGCGGGATCTTGCGGCTGCCGTCCAGGTTCTCGTCCGCCGGGTTGATGGTGATCACCTCGGCGCCTTTTTCACGGGCGTCGTCCAGGTAGCCGTTCAGGCGGCGGTACTGGCGCTCGTTGATGATGCTGGTGAAGTCCGGGTTATCGCGCAGCGTCGGGTAGAGCTCGGTGACCTGGGCTTTCCAGGCGTCGACGAATTCCCGCACGCGGTTTTCCGGCACCATGATGTAGTCCGGCGCCACGCAGGTCTGGCCGCTGTTCAGGCATTTGCCGAAGGCGATGCGCTCCACCGCGTCTTTCATCGGGAAATCCTCGCCGATGATGCAGGGGCTCTTGCCGCCCAGCTCCAGGGTCACCGGGGTCAGGTTTTCCGCCGCGGCGCGCATGATGTGCTTGCCCACGGTGGTGGAACCGGTGAATAGAAGATGGTCGAACGGCAGGCTGGAGAACGCCGCCGCCACGTCCACTTCGCCGTTGACCACGGCCACGTGATCCTCGGCGAAGGTCTTGCCGATCAGTTCCTCGAGCAGTTCGCCGGTGCGCGGCGTGGACTCGCTCATCTTGATCATCACCCGGTTGCCGGCGGCCAGCGCGGCGAGCATCGGGCCGATGGCCAGATACAGCGGGTAGTTCCAGGGCACGATGATGCCCACCACGCCCAGCGGCTGGTATTCCACCCACACCTTGCCGGGCCATTGGGCGGCGCCGACCTTGCGCTTGGAGGGCTTCATCCACTTGCGCAGGTGCTTGGCGTGGTACTTGATGCCTTCCACGCTGGTGAGCATTTCCGCCAGCTTGGTTTCGTCGGCGGAGCGGTTACCGAAGTCGGCGTTCAGCGCCTCCACCCAGGCGTCCATGTTGTCCAGCAGCATCGGCTTGAGCTGCTGAATATGCTCATGGCGTTGCTCGGCGGTGGGGTAGGGCTGGCGGCGGTACGCCGCTTTCTGGGCGGCGAAAATGCGCTTCATGCGCTCGATCTGCGCATGCTCGGTTTGGAGTTCTTTGATCTCGGCGACCATAATGCGCCTCCCTGGGCGTTTGTTTATTAGACTGTCCTCGATTTTTAGAGTAATTACTCTAGGAGTCAACAGACTGTTTCATCGTCCCCGCAGTACGCTTTGATTTGGCCCGTTATGACCGACACGAAAACGCGCATCCTGGATACCGCCCTGAACCTGTTCAACCGCGCCGGCGAGCGCAACGTCACCACCAACCACATCGCCGAGGGCCTGGGCATCAGCCCGGGTAACCTCTACTACCATTACCGCAACAAGGCGGCCATCGTGGCGGCGCTGTTCGGACGCTACCAGGAGCAGATCCGCGATCTGCTGACGGTGCCGGAAGGGCCGCTCACCTGGCAGGACAAAATGCGCTATTTCGAGGGCATCCTGGAATCCATGTGGCAGGCCCGTTTCCTGCACCGGGACCTGGCCCACTTTCTCCACCAGGACGCGGAGTTGCGCCGCCGCTACAAGGTGTTCGTCCAGGATAGCCTGGAGCGCGGTCTGGTGATCTACCGCAGCCTGCGCGACAGCGGTCTGATCGAGGCCAGTGACGAAGAGCTGCGCGGCCTGCTGGTCAACACCTGGGTGCTGGCGGCGTCGTGGCCCGGTTTTACCCACGGCCTGAACCCGGACGCCACCGGCGACGAGGCGCTGGACCGCACCCTGCTGCGTCAGGGCATCTACCAGATTATCTGCCTGGAGGCGCCCTACCTGCGCGGCGAGGCGCTTGATCATCTGGACGCCATGAAGCAGGAGTTCCGTACCGGCGACACCACTATGGACCTGCTGTTCGCGGCGGCGGAGGCGCAACCGGCGCGGCGCGCATGACGGCGCCGGTCACTGCCCTGGCCGGGCCCCGCTCGGCGCTGGCCTGGCTGGCGCTGGCGGCGGGGGTGCTGGCGCCGCTGCCCGGTGCCGGCGTGGTGGGCGCCGCCGCGGTGTTCGTGGCCATCGTGCTGGGCTGGCGCGACCTGCGGCGGATGGCGCGGGTGATCTTCGTGCTGGTGGTGGTCGCCGCCGTGCTGGCGTTGCCCGATGGCCCGGCGGTGCTGATCGATGCCGCCGATGCCATGACCCGGCTGACCGCGCTGATTCTCACCGTGATGTTGTTGTCCTCGGTGCTTGGCCGTTTCCCGGACCTGGACCGGATTTCCGGCAGCCTGTTTTCGGGCCGGCCCCTGGGGCGCTATTTCAGCCTCACCCTGGGCACGGCGTTTCTGTCGGTGCCGTTGAATTTCGGCTCCGTGGGCGTGGTGGGTGCCCTGGTGGGCGGGCGCATCAGCGAACGGGGCGATTCCGCCGTGACCCGCAACGCCGCCCGCGCCACCCTGCGTGGTTTCGGGGCCTCGCCGATCTGCTCGCCGCTGTCGATTTCGGTGGTGGTGACCCTCACCTTTCTACCGGACCTGCCCGGCTGGCAGTTGATCGCCTGCAGCCTGCCGCTGGCCCTGCTGTATCTGCTGGGCGGCGCGCTGTTGCGCGACCCCGAGCCGGCCGTTGCCGACGCGGAGCCGGCGCCCTCCCCGGGGCCGGGGCCCTGGCTGCGGTTCGCCGCCATCATCGGTGGCATTTGCGTGGCCACCTTCGGCTTGAGCGGTCTGGCCGGGCTCAGCTATTCCCGGGCGGTAACCCTGAGCTGCCTGGCCACCGTGGTGCTGGGGTTGCTGGCGGCGCGCTGGCGGGGGCATCGCCCGTCGCTGCCGTCGCTGGCGCTGGTCACCAATGAGTTGGTGATCGTCGGCGGCTCCGCGTTCCTGGGGGCGCTGGTGAGCACCTTCGCCGCGCGCGGGCTGGGCGCCGACTTCGTGCTGCCGGCCTGGGGTTACCCGCTGGCGGCCCTGCTGGTGCCCTGGCTGTTTTTCGGTGCCGGGCTGGCGGGGTTCAATCCGATTGTCACCGGCGCCCTGGTGGGTGGCGTGCTGGCGCCGATCTGGCCGCAGGGCGCGGCTCTGGGCCTGGCGCTGGCAATGGTGTGCGGGTGGGGCGTGACCATCGCCGGGACGCCCTATTCCGCTAACGCGCTGTTGCTCGAGCGCCTCACCGGGTATCCGGCATGGATCGGTGCGCTGCGCTGGAACTGGCCGCTGTCCGCCGCCGCGTTGCTGGTGGCCGGCGGGCTGGGCGCGCTGCTGACCCTGCTGTTGGCGCCGGCGGCCTAAACCGGTCGAAAGCCGCTGGCGAACGCCGCCAGGCGTTGCTCCAGCCAGTATTCCGGGTGGCCGGGCTGGCCGCTGACAAAGCCCACATGGCCACCGCCGGCGGACAACTCCAGGGTGACGCCGGGGCCCAGTTCTTCGCGGGCCGGCAGCATTGCCGGGGTCATGAACGGGTCGTCCTCGGCCTGGATCATCAGGGTCGGGGTGCGGATGGCGTTAAGGCGCGGCCCGGCGGAGGCTTCGGCGTAGTAGTGCGCGGCGCCGCGAAAGCCATAGAGCGGCGCGATCACGCGCTCGTCGAAGGTCCAGAACGACTTGATGCCGCGCAGGTTGAGCGCCGCCAGCCGTTCGGCCTGGGTCGGGTCGACCTGCTCCAGATGACGCCGCTGCCGTTTCAGGGTGGCGAGCAGATTGCTGATCAGGTGGCGCCGGTAGATTCGTGACAGCCCCCGATCCATACGATTGGCGCACAGGTCCAGGCGCAGCGGGCTGCACACCGCCACCGCCGCGCTCAGCGAGCCGTCGTCCGCCCGCGCCAGCCAGTTGAGCACGCGGCTGCCGCCCAGGGACACGCCCATGGCGATCAGCGGACCGTGCCGGTCGCGCTGGCGCAACGCCTGAATCACCGCGTCCAGGTCCGCGGTCTCGCCGGCGTGGGCGCACAGGGCGGTGTCGTTGGGCGCTGCCGCGCCGCGCGAATTCATCGCCACCGAGGTGATCCCCACTGCCGCCAGCCGCGCCTGGGTGCCGCGAATATAATGGGAGTCGCTGCAGCCGGATAAGCCGTGCAACAACAGCACTCTCAATGCCCCAACCTCCGGGGCCGGTCCGGCCCAGTCCAGCAGCAGATGGTCGCCGTCGTCCAGCGGCAGGCTTTCCCGGCGCCGGCTGAGCGGCTCGGGGCGCCGGAAGAAGGTCGACCACATTGTCTGCAGATGCGCCGAGCGCAGCCAGGCCGGCGGCTGGAAGGCGGCGGCAATCATTTCGCCCATGGGATTGCTGTCTCTGTCGGGTGAATCAACGGCCGCCTATGGTAGCCTTTCACGCCTGCTTCGTCCCCGCTGACCAGGACCGAACCCCATGAGCCGTCGCTTCTTTGACCCGCAACGCTTCCAGGCCAGCCGGCCCGCCGAGCTGGGCCCGCACGCCAGCCACCACATTGGCAAAGTGCTGCGCATGCGCCCCGGCGACCCCCTGACGCTGTTCAACGGGGAAGGCGGCGAATGGTCCGCCACGATCGAGGCGGTGGATAAGAAAGCCGTCACCGTGTTGCCGGACGCCTTCCTGGATCTCGACCGCGCCGCGCCGCGCCCGGTAACGCTGGGTTTGCCCTTGATCAAGGGGGACCGCATGGACTTCGCGATTCAGAAAGCGGTGGAAATGGGCGCGGCGGCGATCCAGGTGCTGGAGAGTGAGCGCACGGAAGTGCGGCTCAAGGGCGAACGCGAAAGCAAGAAGCTGGACCACTGGCGGCAGGTGGCGATCAGCGCCTGCGAACAATGCGGCCTGAACCGTCCGCCGGTGGTGGACGGCGTGATGCCCCTGAAAACCTTCATCGATCAGGCGCAAGGCCTGCGGTTGATCGCCCATCCCGGGGAGCAACCGCTCGATGCGGCGGCGGTGCGGGACGCCACCACCCTCTCATTACTGACCGGACCGGAGGGCGGCTTTTCCGACGATGAACTGGCGGCCGCCCGGCAGGCCGGCTTCCACGGCTTCGCGCTCGGCGAACGGGTGCTGCGCGCGGAAACGGCGCCGGTGGCCTTGCTCGCATCGTTGTGGACCTTGATGGCCTGATCCGAGCTTCCGAACGGGGCATCTCCTGCACCAAAATACATCCATATTTACCTGTTTTATTACCTGCGAATCTCCCGCTTTCCTTGTAAATCCTCGCCGCTAAAGCCTTTTTAAACTCTGGCATGTTTCTTGATGTATCTGCTCCGGGCGTGTCCGACCTTCTGCCCGGGCGCCCGCCTTTTCTGTTTTTTTACGGCCTCCGTGACGGAGCGCCTTGTTTTGATTCTGCCTGAGGAATTTTCATGTTCGATCCCAAATTATTGGTGGGTTCCGCGTTACTCGCGGCCCTGCTTAGCGGTTGCGGCGGTTCATCCTCCTCTTCCGACGATGCCGGCGCGCCGCCGTCCGGCGGCGACGATGGCGTCGCGTTTTCTTTTGTTGAATCCACCATCGCCGATCTGCATACCTCGTTGGAAACCGGCGGCATTACCTGTGAGGAAGTGGTTCAAGGTTACATCGATCGCATCGAAGCCTATGACGACATCGGCTCGGCAACCGAACTGAACAGCGTGGTGGCGATCAATCCGGAAGCGATCATCGACGCGCGAGAAAAAGATCTGAACTTCGCCGTCACCGGCATTGATGGGCCGCTGTACTGTGTGCCGGTCCTGCCCAAGGACAACTTCAACACGGCGCAGATGCCGACCTCCGGTGGCGCGCTGGCGTTTCAGTACAACCAGCCCACACGCGACGCCTACACGGTGCGCCGGATGCGTGATGCTGGTGCGATTGTTCTGGGTAAAGCGAACATGGATGAGTTCGCGTTCGGCTTCCGCGGTGAGAGTTCCGTGCGCGGTCTGGTCAAAAACGCCTATGACCTGACCAAAGGTTCCGGTGGTTCGTCCACCGGCACCGGCACCGCGATCGGCGCCAGCCTGGCCCTGCTCGGCACCGGCAGCGACACCGGCGGTTCCGTGCGCGTGCCGTCCAGCCTTAACGGTCTGGTTGGCATTCGCCCCAGCCTGCGGCTGGTGAGTCTGGACGGCATCATGCCGCTGGCCACCTGGCAGGACACCGGCGGTCCCATGTGCCGTACGGTGGAAGACTGCGCGCTGTTGATGGACGCCATGGTCGGCTTCGATACCTCAGCGGCCAGCAATCAGCGCGTCAGCTTTGAAATCGACGCCCGCCTGATCAACAACGAAGTGGAATACCAGCAGGTCACCGGTGTGCCGGAAACCTACACCGAATTCCTCGACGCCAACGGTCTGGACGGCGCGCGCATCGGTGTGGTTCGCGATCTGTTCGGCAGCAACGACAGCGTGCTGGCGGTGATGGATCAGGCGATCGCCAACATGGAAGCCGCCGGCGCCGTGGTGGAAGACGTGACCATCGACGACCTGGGCGCCATCCTCGGCGACTACCAGTCCATGTCCAGCTACGAGTTCCGCCACGACCTGGAGGCATACCTGAACGCCTGGCCGAACACCATGGACGGCCACATCCTGGATTACGACGATTTGGTGGCGAGCGGTGGTTACCTGGACCGCAACCAGGGCAGCCTGGAATTCCGGGGCGGCATCGACCTGAACAACCTGACCGACGAACAGCGGGTGGTGTATGAAAAGAACACCATTGAACGGCCGGTGTTCGTGCGCGAGCGTTTGATGCGGGCGCTGGATAACCTGGACGTGGACGGCAACCCGGTGGGCACGCCCTACGACGTGCTGCTCTACCCGGCGATCACCGGCCTGGCCGGCAATCTGGGCGGCAACCCGTCCACCGGCAGCAACAACCGTCTGAGCCCGTTCTCGCTGTTCCCGGCGCTGGTGATGCCGGCCGGCATGGCGGAAGACCTGGAGCCGGCCATGCCTGTGGGCATGGAAATGCTGGGCCGCGAGTTTGATGAGGAAACCCTGATCAAGCTGGCGTACGCCTATCAGGAGCAGTTCCAGCCGCGGGTCGCGCCGACCTTCACGCCGGAGCTGTAACCGAAGAAGTGTGGGGCCCTCAATTGGGTGCTCCGTATCGGAGACGCGGTGCAATGGTGGTGCCTTCCGGGACCGCTCAAGCCATCCCTGGCCGCTGTTAGTTTGGCCCTCCCTGGCCAAACAGCTCCCTCCAGGCACCACCATTGCCCCGCTCACTGGGCAGCGGCACCGCCACGGGTCACAACACCCTCGGACCCTCCAGGGAGGGAAGCTTGGAATCTCCCAAGGAGCGCCGGGATCGGGTGGGCCCGTCCAGGACCGTGTTTGGCCAGGGATGGCCAAACGCCGAGCCTACATGGATGTACTCGTGGCGTGTCCTGGACGGGCCCACCCGATCCCGGCGCGGGCTTTCTGGAGAGAAAGGTCTCTGGGATCCTGCCGGCCGGCAAGCCGGCCTTTCGCGGGCTGGGCCCGCTCCCACCAGGCCCGCTCCCACCAGCCTTTTCACCCTTTCCGTCAGGGCGCGGTGGCGTCGATCTTTTTGAGGATTTTCTGCAGGCCGGCCACGGTGCCGCCCACGTCGCTGAGGTTGGAAGGCAGCAACAGGGTGGTGGATTCCTTGGCCAGTTTTTCGAACGCGGACACGTATTGCTCCGCGATGCGCAGGCTCACCGCTTCGTCGCCGCCGTCTTCCTTGACCGCCAGGGCCACTTCGCGCAGACCGGTGGCGGTGGCCTGGGCCAGCAGCTCGATCTGGCGGGCGCGGCCTTCCGCTTCGTTGATCTGCTTGAGCTTTTCACCTTCGGAAATGTTGATCATTTCCTGCTTCTCACCCTCGGACCGGTTGATGGCCGCCTGGCGGTCACCCTCGGAACGGTTGATCGCGGCCTGGCGGTCGCCTTCGGACTCGGCCACCACGGCGCGGCGTTCCCGCTCGGCGCGCACCTGCTTCTCCATGGCGTCCTTGATCGAGGCGGGCAGGTTGATGTCCGCCACTTCGTAGCGCAGCACTTTGACGCCCCAGGGCTGGGCGGCTTCGTCCACGGCCTTGACCACTTCCATGTTGATCTCGCCGCGTTCCTCGAAGGTTTTATCCAGATCGATCTTACCGATCACCGAACGCAGGGTGGTCTGCGCCAGTTGCTGCGACGCCATCACATAGTCGTCGACCCCGTAGCTGGCGGCCTTGGCGTCCACCACCTGCAGGTACATCACGCCGTCCACGGACACTTCGATATTGTCCTTGGTGATACAGCTCTGGCGGGGCACGTCACGGACGATTTCCTTGAGTGAGTGACGGTAGGCGACACGGTCGATAAAGGGCATCAGGATGTGCAGGCCGGCCTCCAGGGAGGTGCGGTACTTGCCCAGCCGTTCCACCACGTAAATTTGCCGTTGCGGCACGATGCGTACCGTCATGAACAGCAGCGTGATGACCGCCAGTGCCAGCAGAGCGGGAATAATGAGTCCCATCATTGTTCAGAGTCCTTTTCTTGGTCCGTGGAAGAAGCGTTATCGGACCAGGCCTGAACCGTGAGCCAGAGTCCGTCGTGTTTTTGGATGCGTACCATCTGGCCGGCCTTCAAAGGCTGGTCCGATTGCGCTTGCCAGCGGGCACCCCGGTAGCGCACGGCGCCAATACCTTCGACGAAGTCCGCTTCCACGGTGGCGCGGCCCCCTACCAGGCCGGCGCTGTCGTCGCTGGTTCGGCCCTGGGTTTCCCTGCCGAACAGCCAGTCGCGCAGGAAGCGCCGGGCGCCGGCGAGCAGCACCAGGCTGAGTACCGCGAACAGGGTGATTTCCCAGGTCAGGTCGTTAAGCAGGCCGAAGTAGGCCAGGCCGCCGACGATCACCGCCGCCAGCCCGAGGAAAATCAGGACCAGACCGGAGACCACGAACTCGCCGATGATCAGGATCAGCCCGAAAATAATCCAATAGCTGTATTCCGGCATGGTGCATTGTCCCGCTTTGTTTGAATGGTCGCTAACAGTAGCACTATTGGGTGTCAGTGGGCGTGACCGCCGGGGCCATGCACATGGCCGTGGGCTTTCTCGTTGGCGTCCGCGTCACGCACATCCACCACTTCCAGCTCGAAGCGCAGGGGGCGCCCGGCGAACGGGTGGTTGGCGTCCACGTCCACGGTTTTCAGGCCCACCTTGAGTACCGTGACCATGCGTGGCCCTTCCTCGGTTTGCACCCGCACGATCTTGCCGGGCTTCAGCTTGCCGGCGTGCTTGAGGTACTTGGCCGACAAGCGCTGGCGCAGTGACTCGTCGCGGCGGCCGTAGGCCTGCTCCGGGTCCAGGGAGACGGTGAGCTGGTCGCCGCTGTCCTTGCCTTCCAGGGCTTGCTCCAGGCCGGCCAGGATGTTGCCGGCGCCGTGCAGGTAGACCATCGGCGCGTCGGCGCCGCTTTTCTCCAGGGTCAGGTCGTTGTCGGCGTCGATCAGGGTGTAGTGCAGAGTGACGACCTTGTCTTTTTCAATGGGCATGCGGGAGCGGTCTCCGTCTCAGGGGTTCGGGGGGTTGTCCGGCGCCAGGCCGAGGGACGCACGGTCTTCGCCACGGGCGGCGCGGCGCAGCAGCGGGTAGGACTGACGGTACCATGGCCGGCGGCCACCGGGGCGCCACTTGAAGCGTTTATAGGTCCACTGGTACTGGCACAGGTTGCTTTGAATACACTTTTCCAGGGCCCGGTTCATGGCGCTCAGAAGGGTGTCCGTGTCGGCGGCGCTCTCTATTTCCGGGGCCGGTTGGAAGTGTATTTCCACATCCTTGATACCGCCCTCGCCGCGGTAGCAGGACACCAGAAACACCCGCGGGCGGAAACGCTGCACCAGCTTGCCGACCAGGGCCGGGGTCGGCACCGGATGGCCGAAAAAGGGCGCGTGGGGGTTGCTGCGATTGCCAGGGTTGTGATCGGCGAGCAGCGCCAGGGTGCCGCCGGCCCGCAATGTCGCCAGGCCGTGTTTGATGCCCTGATTGTTGGTCGGTATCAGACGGCAGCCGCTGCGCTCACGGGCCTGCTTGACCAGCTCGTCCACCAGGGTCGCCGGGTGCGGCTGATACATGATGTTGGTGCCCTGGCGGCCCAGGTAGGGGTTCATGGTTTCCCAACTGCCCAGGTGCAGCGACAGCAGCAACACCGGTTGGTCGCTGGCGCAGGCGTCCAGATATTCCTGCTCACCGTGAATGCGGCTGATGCGCGCCATGGTTTCGTCGACCGGCCGGCTCCACACATGGGCGAATTCGCAGAACGAGCGGCCCAGCTCGCGCAGGCTTTGCCGGCCGATGGCACGCGCCTGTGCCAGGCTGATGCCGGGCTGCGTGGCGAGCAGATTGATCAGCACTACGCGGTAGGCGCTGGCGTAGCGCAACGGCACCCGGGTGATCAGGTCACCGAGCACCGCGCCCAGACCGGCGGCCAGCGGCAGCGGCAGCCAGGCGATCAAGCGGATCAGCCACCAAAGGCGTCGTCCACGCTGGGTCTTCATGGTCGCGGCTCCTCCCAATGCACGCTCAGAGATTATCCAAAGTCAGGGTATCGCCATGCCCCGGCACCCGGAAAGCGTCCGCCGCCACGCCGTGGCGCGCCAGGGCGGCGGCCAGGGCCTTGGGCGGCTCGTCCAGGGGTTCGTCGGTGAGCACGAAGGTGCCCCAGTGCATGGCGAGCGACTGGCGGGCACGCAGATCCATATGGATGCGCACCGCCTCGTCCGGGTTAATGTGCACCGGCGCCATGAACCAGCGCGGCGCATAGGCGCCGATCGGCAGCAGGGCCGCGTCCACCGGCCCCAGCACCTCGCCGATTTCCTTGAACACCGGCGCGTAGCCGGTATCGCCGGCGAACATCAGGCTGAAGCCCGGCCAGTTAAGGCGCCAGCCGCACCACAGGGTACGGTTGCGGTCGCGGGCACCACGGCCGCTGAAATGCTGGGCCGGCACGCAGAAGGCCTCCACCTCGCCTTCCTGGTGATGTTGCCACCAGCTCAGCTCCACCACCCGGTCGATGCCGCGCCGGCGCAGCCACGCGCCCACGCCGGTGGGCGCGAACCACAGCACCTGATCGCCAAAACGGCGGTACAGGGCGTCCACGGCGGCGCGGTCCAGGTGGTCGTAGTGATTGTGGGACACCAGCACGGCGTCAATCGGCGGCAGTTCGTCAATGCGCAGTGCCGGCGCCACGGCGCGCTTGGGGCCGGCGAACGACAGCGGCGAACAGCGCTCGGCGAACACCGGGTCGGTGAGCAGGTTCCAGCCCTGGTATTGAATCAGATAGGTGGCGTGGCCGATCCAGGTGAAGCGGGGTTGTGGCGCGGGCGCCGCCAGTTCCGACGGATCGGGGCGGCGCAGTGGAAACGGCTGGCGGCGCGGAAAACGGCCGCCACTCTCGCGCTGCCAGCGCAGGAATTCGCGCAGGCCGTGGTGCGGTGTCGGGTAGCGGTTGATAAAGCGGCGCCCGTCGTGGGGCCGCTCCGCCGCCAGCTGTTCCAGGCGCGCCCAGTCGGTCATCGCGACAGTCCGGCGACGGCGCCTTCCACCGCGTCCAGGTCCGGGATCACCGCCAGGTCGCCGCCCACCTGAACGTACATGGCTTCCGCCGGGCCGGTGTCGCCGGGTTCTTCCACCGGGTCGCCTTTGTCCACGCGCAGCAGGCGGGGGATCCCCTGCACCACCACGGCGTAAAAACGGGACACGCCGGAGACGGTATTGATCACCGCGATACGGGCGTCCGGACCGATGTTCACCTGGCCGGACTCGTTCAGCTTTTCGTAGGAGATCAGCGGCAGGTCCTGCTCACGCCAGTTGATCCAACCGAGCAACCACTCCGGGCCGTGCCCCGGCCGGTCCGGCTGACGCAACGGGATCACTTCCGCCACCACGATGTTGGGGATCAGCCAGGGCCGGCCGTTCATCGGAATCAGCAGGCTGGGCAGGAACTCGGGAATTTGCGCCTCGGACATGCGACTTCCTCAACTTATTCTGGGTTCGCCGGAAACCACGGCCGTATCGGCCACCTCCCGGCGCACTCGGTCGACCAATTGCCGCGCCAGTTGTTCCGGTGTGCCACTGTACCCGACGCAGCCGGTTTCGCGTACCGAATCCGGCTGGCTGCTGACCGCGCAGCTGTCCGCCGATTGCGCCCAGATGGCGGCGCCCTGGGCGGCCAGCCGGGGCGCGGCGATGGCGCCGTCGTTGCCCATGCCGGAAAACAGAATGGCACCGTCGCAGTGGCCGAAGCCCTTCGCCAGGTTGCTCATCACCTGGTCGATGCAGGGCGCGTAGGGGCCTTCCCAGGGTTCGCCGGTGAGCCGCGTCACGCCGTCGGTGTCGAACGCCAGGCTTTGCGTCACCGGCGCCACCAGCACCCGGCCGTGGCCGAGCCGGTCGCCGTCGCCGGCCACCTGGCAGCTGAACGGGCTGTCCCGGCGCAACACCTGACAGAGGGTGTCCAGGAAGCCGCCGTCAATGTGCTGGGCGAGCACGAACGCCACCGGCAGATGTTCCGGCAGGCAGTCGAGAAATTGTTTCACCGCCGCCGGGCCGCCCAGGCTGGCGCCCAGCACCCAGACCCGTTGCGCCAGGGTGCCGCCGGCCAGAGTACGGAACTCGCGGGGCTCGGGGATCGGCGCCGCCAGCGGCGCCTGCGGCACGGCGGCCAGGTTTTCCTCCAGCGCCGGCGCGCCGATGTAGCCCACCAGCTTGGTCATCAGGCGCCGTTCCCAGCGCGGGTAATGGTCGGCGGTGCGGGCCGGGGCCTGGCCGTCGCAGAACAGCAGCGGCGCGGCGGCGTTTTCCAGCAGGCCGTCCAGAAATCGCTGCCAGCGGTCCTCCCGGGACAGGTCCACTACCCACAGATCCAGGGCGTCGGCGGCCAGCCAGCGCGCCTCCAGGTGTTCCGGGTCGGTGTTGACCACCACCTGATAACCCTGGCCCTTGATGGCGCCCGCCAGAAGGTGCCCCTGCAGGGTGTCGTCGGCGATCACGCCGACCCGGCCCGGGGCGGCCATTAGTGGCTGGTCTCCCGGGTTTCGCCGAGCAGCTCGCGCAGGGTGACCAGCAGTTCGCCTTCTTGGAACGGTTTGCCGAGATAGCAGTTCACACCGATGTCGAAGGCCCGCTCCCGGTGCTTCTCGCCGGTACGCGAGGTGATCATGATGATCGGTACATCCTTGAGGCGTTCGTCGTGGCGCACGTGGGTGGCCACTTCAAAGCCGTCCATGCGCGGCATTTCGATGTCCAGCAGCATGGCGGCGGGGGTGTGCTCTTCCAGGGTGGCGATGGCGTCGATGCCGTCCTTGGCGGTGATCACCTCGAAACCGCTGCGTTCCAGCAGGCGGCCGGTCACCTTGCGCACCGTCACCGAATCGTCCACCACCATGATCAGCGGTGCCACGTGGCGCTCGTCGTCGTAGTCCGGCGTTTCGGGCTCCGCGGGCAGCGCTTCCGGTGCCGCCGGCAGGGCCGCTTGCTGGGCCTGGGCGGCGCGGATCAGCGAATGAATATCGAGAATGATCACCACCGCGCCGTCGCCGAGGATGGTGGCGCCGCTGATGCCGGCGACGCTGGCCAGTTGCGGGCCCACCGATTTGACCACCACTTCCCGGGAGCCGATCAGGTTGTCCACCACCAGCGCCACGGTGTGGTCGGCGCTGCGGATCAACAGCACCGGCATCGGCTGGCTGTGGGTGTCCAGATGCGGCTGCGCCACATCGTGCACGAAGCGGCCCAGGTAGTGCAGGTCGTATTCCTGGCCGGCGTACCGGTAGACCGGCAACCCGCCTTCCTGCCGGGCCTGGAAGTAGTCGTTCAGCTCATAGGGGCTGACCCGCACGATGCCTTCGATCTGGTTCAGCGGGATGGCGTAGGCGTCCTCGCCGACGCGCACCATCAGCGCCCGGTTCATGGCCAGGGTGAACGGCAGGCGCACCACGAAGCGGGTGCCCTGGCCGGGGCGCGAATCGATGGTCACCGAGCCGCCCAGTTGTTTGATTTCGCTGGCCACCACGTCCATGCCCACGCCCCGGCCGGACAGCTGGGTCACCTGGCTGGCGGTGGAGAAGCCGGCGTGGAAGATGAATTGCTGGACTTCGTGGTCGGGCAACGGGGTGTTTTCCGCCATCAGCCCGCGCTCGATGGCCTTGCGGCGTACCGCGTCGGTGTCGATGCCCTTGCCGTCGTCGGCCAGGGTGATCACCACTTCGCCGCCTTCCCGGGACAGCTCCAGGCTGATGTGGCCGCTCTCTTCCTTGCCGGCGCCGCGGCGCTGTTCCGGGTCCTCGATACCGTGGTCCACGGCGTTGCGCAGCATGTGCTCCAGCGGCGCCACCACCCGTTCCATCAGGGTGCGGTCCAGCTCGCCTTCCGGGTTGAGCACATCGAAGGCGACGCGCTTGCCCACTTCGCCGGACACCTGGCGCACGATGCGCCGCAGGCGCGGCACCAGCCGCGAGAACGGCACCATGCGCGTGCGCATGAGCTTTTCCTGCAGGTCGGTGTTAATGCGCTGTTGCTGCAGCAGCAGGGTTTCCGTATCGCGGGTGCGATCCAGCAGGGTGTTCTTCAGGTCGAGCAAATCCGACGCGGATTCGGAAAGCTGCTTGGTGATCTGGTGCAGTTCCGAGTACTGGTCCATTTCCAGCGGGTCGAAACGGCCGTCGATTTCACCGCTGTCCACGCCCTTCTGGTAGGTGGACATGATCTGCGCTTCGGTTTCGGCGTCGAGCCGGCGCAGTTGCTCGTACAGGCGGACCACGGTGGAGCTCATCTCGCCGATGTTGAAGCCGAACTCGCTGATGCTCTGTTCCACCCGGCCCCGGTTGATGGAGGTCTCGCCGGCCAGGTTCACCAGCGCTTCCAGCACGTCGGCGCCGACTCGCACCATTTCCTGGGGTTGCGACTGGGGGCGCCGTTCCTCGCGTTTAACGCCGGGTTGCGCGCTGGTTTCGGGGCGCGTCTCCCGGGTCGCCGGTGGCTGCGCCGGCAGCGGCTGGGTGGCCGCCGCCCGGCGCAGTTCCACCAGGCGCTCGTTGAGGGCGTCGAACTCCGCCGTCATCGCCTGGAAATCGCTCTCGTCGGGGTCGCGACGCTGGCTTTCCAGGTTGTGCATCAGGGTCTCGAACCGGTGGCTCATGTCCCCGAGCTCATTGAGACCGGACAGCCGCGCACCGCCCTTCAGGGTGTGCAGGGCCCGCTTCAGGTCGTCGCTGAAATCCCGGCTTTCCGGGTGATCGCGCCAGGACACCAGGCAACCGTCGATGATTTCGGAGAGTTCCTCGGCTTCTTCCAGGAAGACATCGAGGATCTCCAGGTCGACCTCGTCGGGCAGCACCGCGTCGCGTTCGTTTTCGGCCGCGGGCGGTGGCGCCGACGGCGCTGGTGCCGGCGCCGGGCCGGTGGACGCGGCGGGCAGGGTGAAGGCGTCCGGGGCGCGCAGATAGTCGTGCAGCGCGACGATCAGGTCGTCGCCGCCGGTCAGCGGCTGCCCGGCGGCGAGCTGGTCGACCATCTCCGCCAGCCGGTCGTGGCAGCGGTGCAACAGGTCGAACAGCACCGGCTGTACCGGCAGGCGGTCCAGGGCCAGCGCTTCGTAGAGGGTTTCCAGTTCATGGCCCAGGTCGCCGAGGGGCTGGACCTCGGCCATGCGGGCGCCGCCTTTGAGCGTGTGCAGATCCCGCTGCAGGGACTGAATTTCCAGGCTGTTGCCGGTGTCGGTGATCCAGGTCTCCAGGCTACGGCCGGCGGATTCCAGGATGTCGTGGGCCTCCTCGAGGAAGATCGCCACCAGCTCGGGATCACCCTGTGTCTCTTCGGGCGCCGCCTCGGACGCCGCTGGCGGGCGCGGGTCGGCGTGCGACGCGGCGGCCGGCGCCTGGCGCAACATCGCCTGGCGCAGCGCCTGGATCACCGCCGGGGCGGGCTCCGGGTTACCGCCGCTGCGCAGCGTGTCGATCATGTCCGCCAGCCGGTCGTGGCCGCGGTGCAGCACGTCGAACAGCGAGGGCGCGGGCGCCGGCTGGTTCGGTGCCCCGGCCATTTCGTAGAGGTTTTCCAACTCATGGGCGAGATCGCCGACGGCGGTGACGCCGGCCATGCGGGCGCCGCCCTTGAGGGTGTGCAGGTCCCGTTGCAGCGCGGCCAGGCTGTCGGTTTCGCCGTGTTCCCAGGCGGCCAGGTGTTCGCTGGATGAGAGCAGCAGGTCTTCCGCTTCCTCCAGGAACAGCAGCACCAGTTCCGGGTCCAGCGGCGCGGCATCGTGTTTGTCGGTGTCCACGCTGTCGCCGGCCGGAAGGTCGGTGGCCGCCGGGGCCGGCATGCCGCCGCCGGGGCCGTCCGGGTCGGGGGTTTCGGCCAGGTCCCGCAGGCTGTCCACCAGCCCCAGTTCCGCGCGTACCGTCTGGCCGGCGGCGAGACAGTCCATCATGTTCATCAGGGCTTCGTGGCCCTCGCGCGCCAGCTCCAGCAGCGCCTCGCTGAACGGCAGGCGGCCCTGGTTGACCCCGGAGTAGACGCTGGCCAGGGCCTTGGCCAGGCCGTGGATTTCATCCAGGTTGGCGGTGCGGGCGCTGTTGGCCAGCAGCTCCAGTTCGTCGCGCAGGCGCGCCAGCTCTTCGGTGTGGCCCGGCTCTTCCGCCCATTGTTCCAGCAGGTTGTCGGTGTCGATGATCAGGTCCATGCCTTCGGACAGGAACACCGAAAGAATGTGCGGGTCGGCGCCTTCGCGGTGCTCGTTGAGCGCTTCGCGGGCCTGTACCAGCCGCTCGATCAGGGTGTGCGCGTCGCCGGGTAATTCCGGTGTGGCGCCGTCCTGTAGTTGCGCCAGGCCGGCGTGCAGCAGCCGGTGGGTCTGGTCGATCATCGCCACGGTGTCGGCGTCGGCGCGGCGTCCGCCGTTGATCAGTTCCTTGACCAGCTTCTCGGCCGGTTCCGCCAGCTCGGCCATGGCGTTGATCTCCGCCATGCGGGCGCTGCCCTTCAGGGTGTGCAGGGCACGGTGCACCTGGTCGTCGAGGATGTGCTCGGCGAAGTCCGGGTCGATCTGGTCCAGCCACTCGCGGACCATCTCAAGATTGCGTGCCGCCTCGCTGCGGAAAATGTCCAGCAGCACCGGGTCGACGGCGTCGCCGAGGGCATCCACCGGTTCGTCGATCTGGAAATCCAAGGCGTCCAGATCCGCCAGGGGGTCGTCGTCCTGGTGCGGAGCGGCCGGCTGTTGGGGTTCGGTGTCGGGGCGGTCGATCCGTGGCACCGCGTCCAGGTGTTGGCCATCGGCGAGCGCGAACGCGGCTTCCTGCAGTGGCGAGACGTCGTAGGGCATCGGCCGGCGGTGGGCGAAGGCGTCCACCAGCTCCGGGATCAGGCCGTGCACGGTGCGCACCAGCTCGATCAGGGTGGCGTCGGGTTTGATGGCGCCGTCGATCACCCGGTTCATCATGTTCTCGATCGACCAGGCCAGCTCGCCCACGGTGGTGGCGCCGACCATCCGGCCCGAGCCCTTGAGTGTGTGGAAGGCGCGGCGGAATTCCACCAGCGCGGTTTCGTCACCGGTGTTGGCCGCCCAGCGCGGGAAATACTGATCCAGTGCCTCGAGCACTTCGTCGGCTTCCTCGACGAAGATCTCGATGATCTCGTCGTCGATCAGCTCTTCGTCGTGTTCCTCGATGCCGCCCTGGTCGGCGGGCTCCGGCGCCACCGCTTCGTCGGGCGACGCTTGGAGCGCGTCATCGTCCTCGGGGGCGTCTTCGGAGAGCAGCACCGGCGGTTCATCCGGTGGCGCATTCAGCGGTTCATCAAGCGGTTCATCCAGCGAATCGGACAGCGCGTCTTCGACGTCGTCCGGCTGCTCGGCGTGATCCGGCTCTTCAGCTTCCTCGTTGTCGACGGGCTCCGGCAACGGGTAGCCCAGGTCGCTGACGCTGGCGCGGGCCAGGCCGAGAATGTCGTCGCGGGTTTCCGGGTCGTCGCTGAGACGCTCCAGGTAGTACTCCACCGAGGTGATGGCGTCGGCCAGCGTATCCATGCTGCGCCAGTCCGGTTTGGACTGTTCCGCCATCAGCTGTTCTTCGATAAAGCGCACGCACTGGCGAAGAATGTCCGCCGGCCGGTCGAGCTGAACCACTTCCAGCCCGCCACGCACCGCATTGAGACGGTCCGGCACCGTTTTCAGGTGCTGGTGGTCCCAATGCGAGGCGATAAACTCGATGATGCCGTCCTTGGCCTCTTCCAGGCCGGCGCGGCATTCGCGCAGCACCGCGTCCAGGGCCTGGCCCACATGGCGGGGCAGGTCGGCGCCGGTGGCCGGGGCCGGCCGGCGGTTGTCGCCGCCGATCCCGGCCAGGGTCGCTTCCACGTAGAGCAGCGCGCCGGCCACGTCCATCAGGGTGTCGCGGTGCGCCGGGCGGCGGCCGTCGACGATCGCCTCCATCACCTTGAGCTGTTCTTCCACCAGGGTGCGGGGCTGGCCGAGGCCGAGCATGGCGACGGTATCGGACACCTGTTTCAGGCGGATCGCCTCCGGCGCCAGCGTGGCCGGGTTGGAGTCGCCCTGGTGAACGAATTGCTCCAGGGCGTCCTTGATCTTGGTCAGTTCCTCGGACAGCGCCGTGACCACCGAGCTCATCGCCATGGAATCCGGGCCGGTGAGACGCTCGCGTTCGGCGTTGACCAGGTCTTCCGACGGCAGCGCGTCGTCGAGGCGGAAGCCGGCGCGCACTTCGCGGATGCGGGGGCTGTCGTGGTCGGCCTTGGCGACGTAATAGAGCAGGTTCTTAAGCAGTTCGGTGGGCGCCGGGCGTTCCAGGCTGTCGACGCCGTCGGCGGCCAGCTCGCGCAGGGTGCGGTCGATCTGGCCGAGTATTTGTTTCACCGAGGTGCCCAGCGCGATGGCGTCTGCCTGCAGGCCTTCCACCAGGGCATCGGCGATGCGCCACAGCGGCCCGCGGGCGGCCTCTCCGGTGACCTGCTCAAGCTTGGCGAACACCTTGCGCATGTAGGCCAGGTTGCGGTCCATGTCCTCGTTGCGCATCACCCCCACCAGGGCGAGCTGGAACATTTGCCGTATCTTGCGCGCCAGTTGCGCGAAGCGCGGATCGTTGAGCACCGCCTCGGGCAGACGGCCGTCGCCCTGGGCGTGTTGAAGGTCGGGCTTGAACAGGGCGGTCTCGGACAGCAGCGCTTCGCCACGGGCGGCGCGCAGGTCGTTCAGCAGCGGCAGCAGCACCAGCGGCAGGTCGCGGCGACTGCTGGCCACCCGGTCCAGGTAGGGCGGCAGCTGCAGGATCGCCCGCATCAGGGTTTCCTGGCTGTCGGCCACATTGCCGACGCGCTGATCCACCAGCGCCCGGGCCAGCTTTTCCATTTCCTCGGCGAGCAGGGCGGCGCCGTAGAACTCCACCATTTGCAGGGTGCCGCACACCTGGTGCAGGTGGGTCTGGCAAAAGCGCATGCGCGTGGAATCGTTGGGATTGTCCACGAAGGCTTCCAGGGCCTGCTGGGCTTGATTCAGGGTTTCCTGAATCTCCCCCCGGACCCAGTCCAGCGCCAGATAGTCGTGACGGTCGCTCATGCCCTTTCCCCCATGGAACTCAGGCCTCTCATTGCCGGCGTCGGAACGCCAGAGTGTCGGCGAAGTGCACCCTTTCCAGGCGCGGGTCGTGCCAATCGGTGATTTCGCCGGGGCCCAGCACCAGCAATCCGCCGGGCGCCAGGCGCCCGGCCAACTGGTTAACGATCTGCCGCTTCCGCCAGCGGCGGAAGTAAATCAGCATGTTCTGGCAAAAGATCAGGTCCATATCGTCCATCGGCGCCTGATCCAGATTCAGCACGTTCAGATGGGCGAAGCAGACCCGTTCGCGCAGACCGTCCGCCACCTGCATGGTGTGCCGGTCCGCGTCCTTGAAATACCGCTCGCGCAGCGCCGGGTCGATCTGCTCTACGCGGCGCCGGGGAAACAGCCCGCGGCGCGCCTTGGCCAGGGTTGGCAGGCTGATGTCCGTGCCGGTGATGCCGTAGAACAGTTCCTTGCCGTGGGCACGGAACCGCTCGCTGATCAGCATCGCCAGTGAATAGGCTTCCTCGCCGGTGGAACAGCCCACGCTCCAGGCGTTGAGGGTGGCGCCGGTGCCCCGCTCGGCAGCGAACTGGCCGAGGTAATCTTCCACCAGCGCGTAGGAGCCGGGGTGACGGAAGAAGCTGGTTTCCTGCACCGTCAGCCGGTCCACCAGGGTCGACCATTCCATGGCGCGGGACTCGGTGGCCCCGGTGACCAGTTGCTGGTAGTAGGTGTCGTAGTCGTCCAGCCCCAGCTCGCGCATGCGGATATTGAGGCTGCTTTCCAGGAACTGCTTGCGCTCCGGCGCCAGCGTCATCCCGGTACGCTCCTCCAACAGGGCCTGCCACAGCTGGAACTGCTCGGCATCCATGGCGGGGGCGCTCTTGATCGACCAGCGATCTGTCACTGCAAAACCCATGGTTCCGTCTCCGGAACCGGCCTAGGCCGGTTCAGGAATGCTCCGGCAGGCGGAAGCCGGCCACTGAATTCCGCATTTCCTGCGCCATTTCCGCCAGGTCGCCAATGGAGCGGGCGGTGGCGGTGGTACCGGCGGACGTTTGCGAGGTAATTTCCTGGATCACGTTCATTGTGTTGGAAATGTGACCCGCGGAGGCGGCCTGCTGGCGCGCCGCGTTGGAAATGTTCTGGATCAGGTCCGCCAGGTTCTTGGATACGTTCTCGATCTCTTCCAGCGCGACACCGGCGTCCTGGGCCAGACGCGCCCCTTTCACCACCTCGGCGGTGGTGGCTTCCATGGAAATCACCGCCTCGTTGGTGTCGGTCTGAATGGTTTTTACCAGGGTTTCGATCTGCTTGGTGGCGGCGGCGGAGCGTTCCGCCAGGCGTTGTACTTCATCCGCCACCACCGCGAAGCCGCGGCCCGCTTCCCCGGCCATGGAGGCCTGGATCGCCGCGTTCAGTGCCAGAATGTTGGTCTGGTCGGCGATGTCGTTAATCAGGCTCACGATGTCGCCAATCTCCTGGGAGGATTCACCCAGACGCTTGATCCGTTTGGAGGTTTCCTGAATCTGCTCGCGGATGGTGTCCATGCCATGGATGGTGGCCTGCACCACTTCCGCGCCCTTGTTGGCGATCGCTACCGCCTTTTCCGCCACCGCGGCGGATTCGGCGGCGTTGGCGGATACCTGGTCAATCGACACCGCCATTTCGTTCACCGCCGCCGAGGCGCCGGCGATTTCCTGGGCCTGGTGCTCGGAGGCTTCCGCCAGATGCATCGCCGTGGACTGGGTTTCCTGGGCGGCCGACGCCACCTGTACGGCGGAGTTGTTGATGGTCTGTACCAGGCTGCGCAGCTGGTCGATGGAGTAGTTGATGGAGTCGGCGATGGCGCCGGTGAAGTCCTCGGTCACCGTCGCTTCCACGGTCAGGTCACCGTCCGCCAGGTCGCCCAGCTCGTCGAGCAGACGCAGAATCGCCGCCTGGTTCCGCTGGTTCTCGCTTTCCAGTTCGTTCCGGCGGCGCGCCGCCTCACGGTTCCGCTGCAGCATGATGAGGAAGAACAGCAGCACCGCCATCGCGGCGCTCACCGCGCCCAGGCCCAGCGACGGGAACAGGCCGGTGGTGGTCTGTTCGAACTGGGTGTTGAGGTTGGTGGATTCCTGCAGCAGGTCCTGGGAATTACGGAAGATGGAGTCGGCGGCGCTGGCCACCTGGAACAGTTCCGGGGCGGTCTCGAGAATCTCGTCCACGGACTGGTTAACGAACTCGTCGAACAGCCGTGAGGTGCGGTCCAGGTAGTTGAGCGCCTGCGGGTTGACGATCTGTTGCACGCCCATGGCCTGGTCGCCGGCCAGCATGCCGTTGAGTACGCGACCGAACTCGGTGGCGTCGCGGCCGAAGTTGTCCGCCGCGATCACCGCGTTGTCGTCGCCTTCCAGCACCCGGGAGATGGAGCGCAGGATGCGTTCGGTGAGCCAGATCTGACGCTGGGCGAAGGCCACCTGCTCCGGCGGCGCGCCGGTATCCACCAGGATGTCCACTACCGCCTGATATTCGGACTGCAGCTGCGGGATGGCCTGGGCCAGGGTGTCGGCCACCTCGTGCAGGTCGAGCACCGTGTCCTGCCCGTTCAGAATCGTGCCGGTGTCTTCGCGCACCTGATCCCACAAGGCCTGCAGCCGCTGTTTGACCTGCTCGTCCGCCACCGGCTCCTGCTTGAGGCCGTCCCAGGCCGACTGGAAGTCGGCGCGCGAGGCTTCCAGCAGCTCGAAGGCGTCGGCGTTACCGGACGCCGCCTCCAGGGCGTTTTTGGCGATTTGCTGCGAGACCACGCGCAATTCCGAGGCTTCGGTGATGTTTTCCTGCGCCTGGTTCGCGGTGGTGGCCGACAACAGGAAGTTGGCCAGCGCTAGGGCAACAAAAACGGCCAGCCCGATATAAAGCGCAATATTCAACGGGTTGCTACCCGCGCCCCCACGCACCTTGCTGAACACGTTTCCCGGTTTGAACTTCATAACTGGCTCCTGGCCTGGCTCTGTTCTTATCTCCCCTGCGCGGCACGCCGCTCAGCCCGTGCGGGCCGCCTGCATGAAGCGCGGGTCCTGTGCCAGCCGGGAAAGGCTGAACACGGACCAGAATTCCCCGTCCCTCTGATAACCGCCGCGCAGGTACGGACCCACGTCCTCCTCCGCGAGCGGCGAGTGTTCCTGATACGCCTCGATGGGAAAATGCTGCATCCCCAGCACTTCGTCCACGATTACGCCGGTGTACAGATCGTCCTGATCCAGCACCAGCAAACGGCGCCGCTTCTCCTGCAATTCCGAGGCCTTGCCGAGAAAGCGGCTCAGATCCATCACCGTCATCAGGCGCCCGCGCACATTGGCGACGCCCTTCATCCAGTTCAGTACCCCCGGTACCCGGGTATAGGCCGGCACCGAAAGAATTTCCGAGACTTCATCCATGGGCGCCACGTAATAGCGCTCGTCCAGCGTGAAGCCGACGCCGCTCCAATAATGGACCGCGTCTTCCTGCATCGGCAGGTTGGCGGCCTGCTGACGACAGCGGACGAAGTAGTCCGCCAGCTTGATGAAAGCGGCGGAGGCGGCTGCGCTCATGACACCTCTGTGTTCATTGGTCGGCCAGTTGCCGATCCACGGTTTTTAGCAGTACATCTTCGTGTACCGGCTTGGTCAGATAATCCTTGGCGCCCTGGCGCTTGCCCCACACCCGGTCGGTTTCTTGATCCTTGGTGGTCACGATAATGATCGGAATATGGGCGGTATCGGCGCCTTTGGTGAGCTGCCGGGTGGCCTGGAAGCCGTTCAGCCCCGGCATCACCACGTCCATCAACACCAGATCCGGCAGCTCCGAGCGTGCCATGGCCACGCCGTCGGCGCCATTGGCGGCCTCCAATACGTGGTGGCCGTGCTTTTCCAGAATCTCCCGCAGTTTGTAACACTCAGTGGGAGAGTCATCGACAATAAGAATGCGTGCCATCTTTTCCTCTTCAGGTTGAGCACCGCGACCGGCCGTGGGGGACGTCCCCGCGGCAAGCGCTAGACGTGCTGGCGAATCGCCCCCAACAGCTCGTCTTTGGAAAACGGCTTGGTCAGGTACTCGTCGGAGCCCACGATTCGACCCTTGGCCTTGTCAAACAGACCGTCCTTGGAAGAGAGCATAATGACAGGGGTCGCCTTGAACGCGCTGTTGTTCTTGATCAGCGCGCAGGTCTGGTAGCCATCCAGTCGCGGCATCATGATGTCCACGAAGATAATACTGGGTTTGCTGTCGGCGATCTTGGCCAGGGCATCGAACCCGTCAGTGGCGGTGATCACTTCGCAACCCGCTTTTTTCAACAAGGTCTCGGCGGTGCGACGAATGGTCTTGGAGTCGTCGATCACCATCACCTTGAGGTCTTGGAAATTGTCAGTCATGGAGAACTGCCTTTAAACCGTGAACCGTTACAGGCCGCTACGTTTTTTAGTTATGCGCCTTTGTCGTCATGCGATAGGCAGGGCCGCGATCCTTCGTGTTCCCCCCACACATGCCACCGCCCCTTTCCTAAGGGGTTCTTCCTAGGACCTAATGGGTGAAACAGCCCAAGCGAGGTTTTAACACAGATTCTACATTCAATCTATAAGGCCCTGTGAGACCTGAGAAAAGCGTCCCGTAGCGGGGCGGACGACGCACTGCTAACATTGCCGGGCTACCCCTTCCTTGGTCGTCCTGGAGCACCCATGAGCCTCAACATCGGCGTGGTGATGGATCCCATCGCCCATATCAAGCCCTGGAAAGACACCACCCTGGCGATGCTGCTGGAAGCGCAGCGACGCGGGTGGACCCTGCATTACATGGAGCCCGCCGACCTTTACGTCCGCGATGGCCGGGTATTCGCGGTGACCCGCGACCTGACAGTGCGCGACGACAACCAGGACTGGTTTACCCTGGGCGAGCCGGCCCCCCGGGACCTCACCGGCCTGGATATGATCCTGATGCGCCAGGATCCGCCCTTCAACGCCGCCTACCTGTACGCCACCTATCTGCTCGAGAAGGTGGAGCGCGAAGGGGTGCTGGTGGCGAACCGCCCGGCCAGTGTCCGCGACAGCAACGAAAAGCTGTTCGCCACGGACTTCCCCCAGTGCTGCGTGCCCACCCTGGTGTCCGGCCGCGCCGCCCTGCTGCGGGAGTTTGTAAAGGAGCAGGGTGACACCGTGATGAAACCGCTCGACGCCATGGGCGGCACCAATGTGTTCCGCATCGAGCCGGGCAGCTCCAACCTGAGCGTGATCATCGACGTGCTCACCGAGGACGGCAAAACCCCGATCATGGCCCAGCGCTTCGTACCCGAGATTAAGCAGGGCGACAAGCGCATCCTGATGATCAACGGCGAGCCGCTGCCCTACGCCCTGGCGCGCATTCCCAAGGAAGGCGAATTCCGTGGCAACCTGGCCGCCGGTGGCACCGGCGAGGGCCGCGAGCTCACCGACCGTGACCGCTGGATTTGTGAACAGGTGGGCCCCACACTCAAGCGCAAGGGCTTATACTTCGTGGGCCTGGACGTGATTGGTGACTACCTCACCGAGATCAACGTCACCAGCCCCACCTGCGTGCGCGAGCTGGACCAGATCTTCGGCATCAACATCGCCGGACAGTTGTTCGACGCCCTGCTGGAACTAAAATAACGACACCATGGCAGCACCTCAGGTAACCGCCGGCGACCGGCTTGGCTTCACATTGTTTCTCGCCCTGGCGGTACACGGCGTGCTGCTGTTCGGTGTCGGCTTCGCGCCGGAAAAGCCCCGCGCCGCCCCCAACAGCCTGGATGTGACCCTGGCCATGCACCGTGCCGACGACGCCCCCGAAGAGGCGGATTTCATCGCCCAGGCGAACCAGGTCGGCTCCGGCACCGAAGAGGACAAAAGCGAGCTGACCACCACCGAGGAAGCGCCCTTCAGCGACCCGGACAGCCGCCAGGTGCAGCTCCAGGAGCCCACCGCGCGCCAGCCGACGCCGGTCACCCGGCAGAAAATCATCGTTACCCGGGCGCGCAGCGAGCGCGACCAGGCCAGCGAGCAGCAGGACCGCAATCAGGACGACCCGCGCCGCAAGGCGGACCGGGACAACATGGACGAGCTCAGCCGTGAGATCGCCAGCCTGCAGGCGCGCCTGGACAAGCAGAAACAGGCCTACGCCAAACGGCCCCGGGTGCGCCGGCTCACCTCGGTGTCCGCCAAGGCGCATTACGAGGCCGCCTATATCGAGGCGTTCCGCCGCAAGGTGGAAGCCACCGGCACCCGCCATTTCCCGCGCCGGGCCCTGGACAGCAACACCTTCGGCGGTGTGCGGCTGATGGTGGCGCTGCGCCGCGACGGCGGCATCGAGGAGGTCAAGGTGCTGCAGTCCTCCGGCCATGACTTCCTTGATCAGGCGGCGGTGCAGAGCGTGCGCCTGGCGGCGCCGTTCGAGCCGTTCACCCAGGACATGCGCGAACGCATGGACGTGCTGGAAATCATCCGCACCTGGAAATTCGACGCCAACCGGCGGGTTTCCTCCAAGTAAGCGCCGTCAGGGCCACTTCACCGCCGCCTGTCCCTTGCCCTCGCCGGGCCGCCCCCGGATACTGTGGCCATGGATAACGCCAGCCTCAAACATCAGCTTTTGATCGCCATGCCACAGATGGACGATCCCAACTTCGAGCACACCGTCACCTATGTGGTGGAGCACGGCGGCGACGGCGCCATGGGCCTGACGCTCAACCGCCCGGTGTCGCTCAGCCTGCTGGATATCCTGGTGGATATGGACATTGAGGTGGAGGTGCCGCCCTCCGAGCAGCACCAGGTGGTGGCCGGCGGACCGATCCAACAGGACGCCGGTTTCGTGTTGCACCGCGCCACCGCCCGCCACTGGGACAGCACCGTGACGCTGGCGGACGGCCTGTGCCTGACCACCTCCCGGGACATCATGGAAGCCATCGCCATCGGCGAGGGCCCCGAGGCCACCCTGGTGTGCCTGGGCTACGCCGGTTGGGACGACGGCCAGCTGGAACAGGAGCTGGCGGATAACGTCTGGCTGAGCGTGGCCAGCACCCCGGAGCTGGTTCTCGACACCCCGTTCGATCAGCGCTGGCACGCCGCCGCCGCCCGCCTGGGCGTGGATATGAGCCTGATCGCCACCCAGGTCGGCCACGGCTGATGGCGAGGCCCGCTTGACCCTGCTCTCGTTCGACCATGGTACCCGCAAGATCGGCGTCGCCAGCGGCAACGCCATCACCGGCACGGCCACGCCGTTACCCGCCCTGGCCTGCCGTGACGGCCAGCCGGATTGGGACCGGGTGACCGCCCTGATGGAGGAATGGCGTCCGGAGACGCTGGTGGTGGGGCTGCCGCTGAACATGGACGGCAGTGAAAGCGAATCCAGCCAGCGGGCGCGCAAGTTCGCCCGCCGGCTGCACGGCCGCTTCGGCATCCGGGTATGGATGATCGACGAACGGCTCTCCACCCGGGAAGCCCGGGAGCGCACCGGCACCCGCCGCGCCGACCCCAAGGTGGATTCGATGGCGGCGGCGGTGATCGCCGAGGGCTACCTCGGCGGCGCCACGCCGGTGGCGCCTTAGTTAGCTATTGGTCCCCGCGGTTATTGGCGCACGCCTTCCACGGAAATAATGATCTCCACGGTTTCGGAGGCCGGGCCCAGGTCCTTGGTGATGCCGAAGTCCGCCAGTTTCAGCGTGGTGCTGGCTTCCAGACCCATGCGGTAACCGCCCCAGGGATCGTCGCCGTAACCGATCATCTTCGCGTCCAGGGTCACCGGCTTGGTGACGCCATGCAGGGTGAAATCACCGGTGATCTTGGCGGTGCGTTCGCCGGTCTGTTCAATACCGGTGCTCTCGAAGGTGGCGGTGGGGTATTCGCTCACATCCAGAAAGTCGTCGCTGCGCAGGTGCTTGTCGCGCTCGGCGTGGTTGCTGTCGATGCTGGCGGTTTTGATCTCCGCGCGTACCTTGCTGTTCTCCGGGTTGTCCTCGTCGACGGTGAAGCTGCCGGTGAATTCGTTGAAGTTGCCGTACAGCCAGCTGTAGCCCAGGTGGGAAATCTTGAACAGGATGAACTGGTGTTGCCCTTCGGTATCGAACTGGTAGGTGCCGCCGGGCTTGTCGGCGAAGGCCGGGGTGCTCAACAGTACCGCCAGCAGCGGGATCAGAATCCGGTGTTTCAGCATGGGTGTTCTCCTTTCGGTCTGGGTCGCAGGATTACGGGCGCAACATCCGTTTGAGTGTCGCATCCCGGTCAATAAAGTGATGTTTCAGCGCCGCCAGGCCGTGCAGCCCGGCCAGAACCACCAGCGCCCAGGTGCTCCAGTAATGCACCAGGCCGGCGCTGTCTTCCAGGCCGTTTTGGCGTCCGGTCACCGACGGCACCTCGAACAGCCCGAACACATCGATGCCGCTGCCGTCGGCGGTGCTGATCAGATAGCCGCTGATCATCGCCGCGAACAGCAGCACCAGCAGCCCCCAGTGCGCCAGCCGCGCGCCGGTTTTCTCCCAACGGTGATGATCGCCGGGTGGCGCCGGCGGCGGTGACAGGGCGCGCCAGGCCAGGCGGATCAGCGCCACCGCCAGCAGGGTCAGGCCGACGCCGCGGTGCAGGTCCGGGGCGGATTGGTACCAGGGGTCGTAGTAACCCAGCTCCACCATGTACAGCCCCAGGCCGAACAGCCCGAACACCGCCAGCGCCACCAGCCAGTGCAGGCCAATCGCGACCCAGCCGTAGCGAGCCTTGTCGTTGCGTAATTTCATAACCGGAGAATGGCTCAGTGAGCGTGAACAGGCCAGCACGGTGATTAGTGCCGTTAGATCGAAAAAACTGTAGTGTTGCCCACTCCGGGGCGCCTGATATTCTGTCGCTCTGAATCCCTGGGGAGAACCGCGTTGCGCTGGAACCAAGCACAAATAGACAGCCTGCTGGACGGCATGGCCGAGGCGCTGGCCCTGGACAACGGCGAGCCCCCGCCGTCTTTGGTGGGCATTCAGTCTGGCGGCGCCTGGGTGGCGGAAGCGCTCAATCAGCGTCTGGCGACGCCGCTGCCGCTGGGGCGTTTGGACGTGAGCTTCTACCGGGACGACTTCGACACCCGCGGCCTGAAGCGTTCGGTGAAGCCTTCCGACCTGCCGTTCGATGTGGACAGCGCCAATCTGATCCTGGTCGATGACGTGCTGATGACCGGCCGCACCATCCGCGCCGCCATGAACGAGTTGTTCGATTTCGGCCGTCCGGCCTCCATCCGGCTCGCCGTACTTTTTGACATTGGCCACCGGCAATTGCCGATCCGCGCCGATATTTGCGGCGAAACTTTGGCATTGCCGCCCCATCAGCGGGTAGAATTGGCCGGGCCCGCGCCTTTGACTGCGGAGATCAGAGACATAAGGCCCGAAGAATGACGCTTGCGCCGCCGCCCTCCTCCCGCGTGCAGCTCACCGAAGACGGAAAGCTGCGACACTTTCTTTCCGTTGAACACCTGCCCCGTTCCCTGCTTGAAGACATTCTTGATACCGCCGCCAGCTTCGTCGACGTGGGCGGACGCGCGATCAAGAAAGTGCCGTTGCTGCGCGGCAAGACGGTGGTCAATCTGTTCTTCGAATCCAGCACCCGCACCCGCAGCACCTTCGAGCTGGCCGCCAAGCGGCTCAGCGCCGACGTGCTCAACCTGGATATTGCCAAGTCGGCCACCAGCAAGGGTGAGACCCTGCTCGACACCCTGCGTAACCTGGAGGCGATGGCCGCCGACATGTTCGTGGTGCGCCACCAGGATTCCGGCGCGCCGTTTTTCATCGCCAACGAGGTGACCCCGCGGGTGGCGGTGATCAACGCCGGCGACGGGCGCCACGCCCACCCCACCCAGGCGATGCTGGATATGTACACCATCCGCCACTACAAGGGCGGTTTCGCCGGCCTGCGGGTGGCCATCGTCGGCGACATCCTGCACTCGCGGGTGGCGCGCTCGCAGATCCACGCGCTCAATATTCTCGGCGCCGAGGAAGTGCGGCTGATCGGCCCGCGCACCCTGCTGCCCACCGATGTGGAGCAGCTCGGCGTCACCGTGTTCACCGACATGGCCCAGGGCCTCAAGGACGTGGATGTGGTGATCATGCTGCGGCTGCAGAAGGAGCGCATGGACTCCGCCCTGCTGCCCAGCGAGGGCGAATTCTTCCGCCTCTACGGTCTCAACAACGAAAAGCTGCGCCACGCCCGGCCGGACGCCATCGTCATGCACCCGGGGCCGATCAACCGGGGCGTGGAAATCGCCTCGGAAGTGGCGGACGGCCCGCGCTCGGTGATTTTGAATCAGGTCACGTTCGGCATCGCGGTGCGCATGGCGGTGATGTCGATGACCATCAGCGGCCAGGAAAGCAGCCAGAACCCGGACCAGGGAGGCGACCATGGCCGCTAGAGCCCATCTGTTGATCCGCAAGGGCCGGGTGATCGACCCGCTTTCCGGCCGTGATGAAGTGGCCGATCTGCTGGTGGAAGACGGCCGGCTGGTGCGCATCGGCGCCAGCCTGGACGCCCCCGGCGCCGAAATCGTGGACGCCGAGGGCCATTGGGTGATTCCCGGCCTGGTGGACGCCTGCGTGCACCTGTCCCTGCCCGGCAGCGGCCGCGCCGGCGACATTGCCTCGGAAACCCGCGCCGCCGCCGGTGGCGGTATTACCCACATGGCCGCTCAGCCGGATTGCGGGCCGGTGGATTCCACCGCCGTGGTGCGCTTGATTCGCGAACAGGCCGGCCAGGCCGGCTTCGCCCGGGTGCTGCCGGTGGCCGCGCTCACCCAGGGCCTGGAAGGCAATCAGCTGGCGGAAATGGCGACGCTGGCCCGGGCCGGCTGCATCGCCGTGGGCCAGGCCGGCGCCCGGGTGGTGGATGCCCTGGTGCTCAAGCGGGGCCTGGAATACGCCGCCACGTTTGATTTGCCGGTGATGTTCCGCCCCCAGGACGCGGCCCTGGCCGCCGGCGGGTGCGCCCACGATGGCCCGGTGGCCACCCGCCTGGGCCTGCCCGGCATCCCCGCCGTGGCGGAGTCGGTGGATCTGGCCCGCGACCTGCTGCTGGTGGAAGCCACCGGGGTGCGCGCCCATTTCCAGCAGATCTCCAGCCGCGAGTCCCTGTGGCTGCTGCGCGAAGCCAAGGCCCGGGGCCTGCCGGTTACCGCCGACGTCAGTATTCACCATCTGCTGTTGGACGAATCCGCCATCGAAGGCTTCAACAGCCACTGTCACGTGATTCCGCCGCTGCGCGGCGCCGCCGACCGGGAGGCGTTGCTGGCGGCGGTGGCGGACGGCACCATCGATGCCATCTGCTCCCAGCACCAGCCGGTGGGCCTGTCCAGCAAGGCGGCGCCGTTCCCGGCCTCCAAACCGGGCATCTCCGGACTCGACAGTCTGCTGCCGCTGATTTTGAAGCTGGTGGCGGAGGGCGCCTTGCCGTTGCACCGGGCGCTGGACGCGGTCACCGCCGCGCCCGCCCGTTGCCTGGGCATCCAGGCCGGTCAGATGGAGGCCGGTCGCCCGGCGAGCTTGTGCGTGCTGGCCGCCGACGAGAGCCGCGGCCTGGCCAGCCACTGGCTGTCGGCGGGCCGTAACTCGCCCTGGCGTAACGCCACCCTGCCCGGGGTGGTGAAGCTGACGGTCTGCCAGGGCAAGGTCAGCTGGCTGAGCGACTGACGCCGGCGGCTAGTCCGCCTCCATCTGGAACAGATAGGTCGCCAGCAGCGACTCGCTCATCAGGCCCGGCGCGAACTGCAGTTGCCCCTGCGTATCGGTGAAAATCGTCGCCGGCGTACCGCGGATGCCCAACTGCTGCATCAGCAACCGGTTCTCCCCCAGGGCTCTGCTGATGTCCTTGGGGATGTCCTGCAATGGCGCCAGACCGCCGGAGTCAAACTCCCGCTGGCCTTTCTCCAAGGCCGCCAGCGGGTCGTCGGCGGCGAGCACCGCGGCGCCCTTGGCGTGGCTCTGTGGCTTGAGAATGCCGACAATGATGTGGCGCACCTGGGTAACGTTGTCCGGGTCGTTGATAAAGGGCCGCATCGCCTGCCACTGGCGCGCGCAGTACGGGCACTCCATGTCGGTGAACATGTACGCGACCCGTTCCGGATCCTCCGGCCCTTCCGCCACCCAGTGGCTGTCTTCCAGCAGCGACCGTACCTGCCGGGCCTGTTCCTCGCTGATCTGGGCGCTGGCCGGCGGGCTGAACAGCGCGGCCGTCAGCGCCATCAGCAGCGGCGCCACCAGCGCCAGGGTCTGTCGGACGGTCGGTCGAGTGCGCATGGGTTACTCCTGAAGGTGCGGGTTAATAAAATGATGAAGGCTGGCCCGGGAAAGCGGCCCCACATGGCTGTTGACCAGGGTGCCGTCGCTACCGATCAGCACCGTGGTGGGCAGGCCGCTGCCGCCCAGGGCGCGGGCCAGGTCGCTGTGCGGGTCCAGCACCACGTTGTCCAGGCGCAGGCTCTCTTCCAGTAAATAACCGCGGATGATCTCGGCGGACTCGCCCTGATTGGCGTACACGAAACGCACCGACGGATAGTCGCTCTGGCCCTGTTCGAGCACCGGCATCTCGCGCCGGCAGGGCGGGCACCAGCTGGCCCAAAGATTGACCAGGGTGAGGCGGTCTTCGGACAACGCGGAAAGCGTCACGGGGGTGCCGTCCAGCCGGTGCAGGGTCACCTCCGGTGCCGGCTGGGCGGTGCTGCTTATGGCCAGGGTCACGCTGGCGGTGAGCACCGCCGCCACCGCACCGGTGAGCAGGGCGCGCCAGCTCTCGGACAGCGGCGTGTCCTGTTCCCGTTCGGCGCGACCGCGCAGCGCCCAGGCCAGGCCCAGGCCGGCGCCGGCCACGGCGCCGGGCCACCAGAGCCCGCCGTCGCGCAGGTCGATCATTTCCAGCGGCCCGGCGAAGCGGTCGTGGTAGCGCGCCACGAACGCCACCCGCGCGCCGATCAGCGCCAGCAGCCCGATGCGCCACAGCAGCGGCTCGGCGTCGCCGTGGCCACGGCGGCGGCGGTACCAGGCCACCAGCCAGGCGGCGATCAGGCCCACCAGCCAGGGCAGCAGGGCGAGCGGTAGCGCGAAGGGTCCGAGTTGCAAAGCGTTCATGGGGCCTCTTGGGTGTCCTGGTTGCCGGGCCCAGCATTCCCGACCATGATTAACGCCGGGTTAATCCGGCGCCCGCATTCTGGTTTCCTATGCATCTACTACTGATCGAAGACGACGCCCTGCTCGGCGATGGCGTGCAGGCCGGCCTTCAGGCCCACGGCTTTTCCGTGGCCTGGGTGACCCGCGCCGCCGATGCCGACGCCGCCCTGGACAGTACCGCCTTTGACCTGGTGGTGCTCGATCTCGGTTTGCCCGACCAGGACGGGCTGTCGCTGCTGGCGCGCTGGCGCCGTCTGGGGCGGGACGAGCCGGTGCTGGTGCTCACCGCCCGCGACGGCGTCGAGCACCGGGTGACGGGATTGAACGCCGGCGCCGATGACTACCTGGTGAAGCCCTTTGACCTGGACGAACTGGTGGCCCGCCTGCACGCCTTGATGCGCCGCTCCGCCGGCCGCGCCGCGCCGGTGATCGAGTACGGCGGCCTGCGGTTCGAACCGGCGGCCCAGCGGCTCTGGCTGCACGGCGAGGCGGTCACCCTGCCGCGCCGCGAGCGGGCCCTGCTGCAGGCGCTGCTGCAAAGCCGTGGCCAGGTGCTGACCCCGGTTCAGCTCGCCGACCGGGTCTACGGCTGGACCGACGGCGTGGAGAGCAACGCCCTGGCGGTGCACATCCACAACCTGCGCCGCAAACTCGGCGACGCCCTGATCGAAACCGTGCGTGGCGAGGGCTACCGGCTGGGGACCCCGCCATGATGGGGCCCGCCAGTTTGCGCGGCCGCTTGCTGCTGTGCATGGGGCTGGGGCTGTCGGTGCTGTGGCTGGTGCTGGCGGTGTGGCTGCACGGCGAGGTCCGTGACCGGGTCGCGCGGGTGCTGGACCAGCGCCTGGCGGCGTCCGCGCGCATGGTGGTGTCGCTGCTGGAAAGTGACGCCGCCGGCGACCTGAAACTGCAGAAGTCCGGCGCTCTGCCCCTGGGCGGCATCGCCTGTGAAATCAGCAGCCTGCGCGGCGAGGTGCTGGCCCGTTCCGGCGGGGCCCCCAGCGCCGGACTGGCGCTGCCCGAGGACGGCTTCGGTGAGCAACAGGTCGAGGGCGAAACCTGGCGGGTGTTCACCGTCAGCGAAGGCGAGTTGCGCGTCACTTCGGCGGAACGCATGGCCGGGCGCACCGCCTTTATGCGCCAGGTGGCGCTGGTGCTGCTGGTGGCCCTGGGCCTGGGCCTGCTGGCCAGCCTGGCGTTGGTGTGGTGGGCGGTGGGGCGCGCCCTGGCGCCGCTGGCCGTGCTGCGTGCCGACCTGTCCCGGCGCCGGGTCACCGACGAAGCGCCCCTGAGTGTGCCGGAAGGCGGGGTGGAGCTGGCGCCCATGGTCGACACCCTCAACCACTGGCTCGGCAACGCCCGCGACGCCCTGCTGCGCGAACGGCGCCTCACCGACGACCTGGCCCATGAACTGCGCACGCCGCTGGCGGCGATTCGCACCCAGCTTCAGGTCGCCGATATGACCGATGGCGAGCGCGCCGCCCACGCCCGGGTGCAGGCCCGCCAGGCGGTGCTGCGGCTCGCCAATAACCTGGACCAGCTGCTGGCCCTGGCCCGCGAGGAGGGCGCGGAAAGCCAGCGCCGGGAGCCGCCCGAGGCGCTCGGTGAGCTGCTGGCCACGGTGCTGGAAGAGCTGCAGCCCGCCAGCCTCGAAAAGCGCCTCACCGTTCACCTGCACGCGGACCACGACCGGGCGCTGCGGCGGGCCGCTCCGGCCGGCCCGGGCCTGATGCGGATCGCGCTGCGCAATGTGCTGGAGAACGCGGTCCGGCACAGCCCGGCCGGCGGTGAGATAGGGGTGCGGGTAGAGAGCGGGCAGAACGGCGAAGACATCGCCGTGACCGTCGAGGATCAGGGCCCCGGGCTGGCCCCGGATCAGCGCGCCCGCGCCCTGGACCGGGGCTGGCGCGGCGGTGGCGAGGGCCAGGGGTTGGGCCTGGCCATCGTCGCCTCGGTGATGGCGCGCACCGGCGGTACCATTGCGCTGGACGCCGCCGACAGCGGCGGCCTGCGCGTGACCCTGCGGTGGCTTAGTTCGCCGCGCCCGGCGGGAAGCGCTTGAACATCTCCGCCACCATCACGTCGATGCGTTCCTTGCGGCGTTCGCTGCTCATTGATTCGTAGAGCGTATCGCGGCTGGTGGCTTCCCACACCACTTCACTGCTGCTGCGCTCCACCAGGGCGATTTGCAGCTTGTGCTCCTCGTAGGTCTCCCCTTCCACCGGGGTGGTGGCGCCGATCCCGTAGCCCCGGTTGAACCAGCCGAAGCCGAATTGCAGGGTGCTGCCCTGGAATTTCTCCACCGGTACGAAAGCGTAGCGCAGAGTCAGGTCCGCCTGTTCCAGGTCGGCGCGGGTCAGCGGGCCGTCCGCCAGCTCGCGGCGCACCGCCTCTTGCACCCGCTGGCCGTTCAGGCTGAGCGCTTGCTGGTCGGCGTCCGGCGCCTCAATGGCGTAACTGCGGTACTGAGTGAAATCGGTACCGGCGCGATGGTCGATCACCACCGGTGACACGCACCCGCCCAGTAACAGGGCGAGCGCGGCGATCAAGGGCAGGCTGTGTAAGGCTCGCATGGGACAACTCCTTGGGAATGATTCTCAAACAGTATAGAACGTCGCCGCGAGAGTGACGTCAACGGGAACCGGCGGGAATCTGCACCCAGACCGCATGGGCGCGGGCCAGGCAGCGACCGGTGGTGTCGTGCACCGCGGTGCCGGCGAAGTGCTTGCGCCCGTCGCGGCCCAGCGGCCAGCCACTGACCACATAGGGTTCGCCCACCTTCGGCAGTGAATCCACCTGCACCGTGAAGCTGCCCAGCACCACCCAGGTGTCCGGGTCTTTCTCCAGGGTGAACGAGCCCGGGCAGTCCAGCGCCGCGTACACCTGCGGCAGCGTCACCCGGCCCTGATCATCACCGTGGCTGGCCGCCGGGGTCCATGGGCAGGCCACCGCCCGGTGGTCGTCGAGCCAGCCGGGGAACAGCCGCAGGCCGTCGTCCCGGTCCGGGCCGCACACATAGCAACCCGGGAAAGGGTGATCGACGAAACCGCTGAAGCGGGTCTCCGCCTGCCGAGCTTCGTCCAGGGTGGCCGGCGTCGGCACGATCATTTCCGGCAGGCTGGCCTGGCGGGCACGGGCCACCGGCTGGTCGCCGTGCAGCGCGAACCACTGCGCGTCTTCCAGCCGCAGCGGCATGTCGGTGTCCAGCGGCGGCGGTGCCATCAGGCGGGTTTCCACGCACGGGGTGCCGGCGTGCTCGGCCATGCGGCCGCAGATATAGCCGCCGTTGGCGGAGCCCGGCGGGCCGTTATAGCGGTTCTCAATGCGAATCGCGGTGGTGTTCGGGGTCATGGTGTGCTCTTTCCTGCGGATACTAGGGGTTAAACGGGTTCGGCTTCCGCCCTCAGGCATTCACCGAGAAAGCGGGCGGCGCGGCCGGCGTACTGGCCGTCGGCGTAGACCAGATACAGGTCGTGGAAGCGCTCCACGCCCTCCTTGAGCGGCAACGGCAGCAGACGGCCTTCGGCCAGGTCGGCGGCGATTTCGGTCTCCGGCACCCAGGCGAAACCCAGGCCGCGCAGCAACGCCTGACGGCGCGCGCTGCCGTGGGAAAACGTCCAGCGCTGCTCGGCGCCCAGCCAGCCCGAGTCCACCCGGCGCTTGCCGGAATCCCGGATCACCAGCTGGCGGTGCGGGCGCAGGTGGTCGAGCTCCAGCGGCCCCTGATGATGCAGCGCGTGGTCCGGCGCCGCCACCGCCACGAAGCGGATGCGCGACAGATGATCGCCCATGAAGCCGGGCGGCACCCGGCCGGTGATCACCACGTCCGCCTCGTGGCGCAGCAGCGCCTCCTCGGAGCCGGACAGCACGGTTTCCTGAAATTCCACCCGGGTCAGCGGGCTTTCGCTGGCCAGGCGCACCAGGGCGCAGAGCACCTGGTCCTGGGGGAACAGGCCGTCGGCGGTGAGCCGTACCAGTGGCTCCCAGCCGTGGCCGAAGCGGATCGCGGTGTTCTCAATGCGGCCCGCCTCGTCCACCAGCACCTTGGCCTGGCGGTACAGCAGGCTGCCGGTCTCGGTGAGCTTGGCGCGGCGGCCCTCCAGGGCGAAAGCGCGCACGCCCAGCTCGGTCTCGATTTTCTGCACCGCGTAGCTGATCGCCGACTGGCTTTTATCCAGCGCCTCGGCGGCGGCGGCGTAGCCGCCCTCGTCCACCACGGCGATCAGGGCCTGCCATTGGTCCAGGGTGATTTTCGTCGACATATCGAATCAGTTGACCATATTTCACAAATATGTGCTGTTTTATATCGCCTTTTCAGAATCAATAATAGGGGTCAGCTTCAAACAATGACACCAAGGAGGTCCCATGGGACTGCTGGTCGAAGGACAGTGGCAAGACAAGTGGTACGACACCAAGAGCACCGGTGGCCATTTCAAGCGCTCGGAGAGCCAGTTCCGTAACTGGGTGACCGCCGACGGCGAAGCCGGCCCCACCGGTGACGGCGGTTTCCCGGCGGAGAGCGGGCGTTACCACCTGTATGTGTCCTACGCCTGTCCCTGGGCCCACCGGGCGCTGGTGATGCGCGCCTGGAAAGGCCTGGAGAAGCACATCGACGTGTCCGTCGTGCACCCGCTGATGCTGGAGCACGGCTGGGAGCTGCGCGACGACTTCCCGGCGGCCACCGGTGATCCCTTGTACGGCCTGGACAAGCTGTATCAGCTTTACCTGAAGGCCGACGGCAAGTACACCGGCCGCGTCACCGTGCCGGTGCTGTGGGACAAGCAGCGCGAGACCATTGTCAGTAACGAGTCCGCCGACATTATCCGCATGTTCAACAGTGCCTTTAACGAGGTCGGCGCGCGGCCCGGTGATTATTACCCGAGTGATTTGCGCGAACAGATCGAGGCGGTCAACAGCCCGGTCTACGAGAAGGTGAACAACGGCGTTTATAAAGCCGGCTTCGCCACCGGCCAGCAGGCCTATGACGAAGCGGTACACGCGCTGTTCGGCACGCTTGACGAGTTGGAGGAACGGTTGGGTAAAAGCCGTTATCTGGTGGGCAACACGCTTACCGAAGCGGATCTGCGCCTGTGGACCACGCTGGTGCGGTTCGATCCGGTGTATGTCACGCACTTCAAGTGCGACCGCCGCCGGATCGCCGATTACCCGAACCTGAGCGGTCTGCTGCGCGAGCTGTACCAGCTGCCCGGCGTGGCGGGCACCGTGGATATGGATCATATCCGCAACCATTATTTCCGCAGCCACCCGACGGTGAACCCGCATGGGATCATCTCGATCGGCCCGGAACAGGATCTTTCCGCCGCTCATGACCGCGACCGGCTGGGTGAACGGGAGATCCGGGGCGCCTGAGGCACCCCGGAGAGCAGCCAACAGGAGGCAACCATGAAAGAGCGTCGCATACTCAATACGTTCCGTGCCCTGGATACATCCGACGGCGCCGGCGTGCGCCTGAAGCGCGCGCTGGGCCACAACCCGGCGGTGCGGCTGGATCCGTTCCTGATGTTGGATGCGTTCTCCTCCGACAACCCGGACGACTATGTGGCCGGTTTCCCGGCCCACCCGCACCGCGGCTTCGAGACCGTCACCTACCTGGTGGAAGGGCACATGAAGCACCGCGACCACCTGGGTAATGAAGGCGATCTCAAGCAGGGCGGCGTGCAGTGGATGACCGCCGGGCGCGGCATTATCCACGAGGAAATGCCCCAGCAGCAGGACGGTCTGTTACGCGGCTTCCAGCTGTGGATCAACCTGCCGGCGGCGGAGAAAATGAAGCCGGCCGGTTACCGGGACGTGACCGACACCGAGATGCCGCGCCTGGATCTGCCCGGTGGCGGGCAGGTCAAGGCGGTGGCCGGTGAGGTGACTTTGAACGGCGAGACGATCACCGCGCCGGTGGTCGGCGGCAGCACCGATCCGCTTTACCTGGATGTGAAGTTGCGTGGCGGCGAGAGCCTTACCGTGCCGGTGAAAAGCGGCTACAACGCGCTGTTGTATCTGTTCGAGGGAAGCCTGACGGTGAACGGCGATACGCTGCGTCTGGAGCACAGCGCCACCCTCAGCGACGGCGACCGGGTGACGCTCGCCGCCGGCGGCGATGGCGCCCGGCTGATACTGCTGGCGGGCAAGCCGATCGGCGAGCCGGTGGCCCAGTACGGTCCTTTCGTGATGAACACGCAGGAAGAGATCGAGCAGGCGCTGCGGGACTATCGGGCCGGCACTTTGGCTGAGCCAGCTTGAGGGGTCGGGTAGACCTCTGGAATCCTGCCGGGCGAGCCAGCTCGCCCTTTCGCGAGCAGGCTCGCTCCCACAAGGACGGCTTTCGGAGCAGGCCCGCTCGCAACCTCCTTCAACCGAGTTTGGCGTCCAGAGTGATGTCGGCGTTGAGTACTTTGGACACCGGGCACCCTTCCTTGGCGCCGTTGGCGATTTTCTGAAACTCGGCGTCGTCGATGCCGGGAACCGCCGCGTTCATGTCCAGATGAATCTTGGTGATGCTGAAGCCGTCGCCGTCTTTATCCAGGGTCACTTTGGCCTTGGTGTCGATGCTGTCGGCGGTGTAGCCGGCGTTACCCAGCTCCAGCGAAAACGCCATCGAGAAACAACCGGCGTGGGCGGCGCCGATCAGCTCTTCCGGGTTGGTGCCCGGCTCGTCCTCGAAGCGCGTGTTGAAGCCGTAAGGTTGTTCCTTGAGGGCACCGCTTTGCGTGGAGATGGTGCCTTTGCCCTTCTTGATGTCGCCTTCCCAATGGGCGGATGCGAACTTGTTCATGACGTTGCCTCCCGATACGAAATGTCCGGGCAGAGTGGGAGCCCGTCCGTGAAGGATAGGTGGACTCCCGCCCGGGCGACCGTAAAAGAAGGATAAACGCCAGTAGTGTGAACAGGCCCTAGTCGTTGTCGCCTTCGATGGTCAGGCCGCGGGTGGCGTGATCCAGGCTGGTGGCATCGGTTTCGTTGCCGAGCTTGATCATCAGGCGCAGATCGTTGGGCGAGTCGGCGTGGGCGATGGCGTCTTCGTAGGTGATTTCCCCGGCGTCATAAAGGTCGTAAAGCGCCTGGTCGAAGGTCTGCATGCTCTGCTCGCGGGACTTGCTCATCAGCGCCTTGAGCAGATGAATCTCGCCCTTGCGGATGTGGTCGGACACCAGCGGCGTGTTGAGCAGTACCTCGATGGCCGCGCGCCGGCCCTTGCCGTCGGGCGTGGGGATCAGCTGCTGGGCTACGATGCCGCGCAGGTTCAACGACAGGTCCATGTACAGCTGGTTATGGCGATCCGCCGGGAAGAAGTGAATGATCCGGTCCAGCGCCTGGTTAGCGTTGTTGGCGTGCAGGGTGGCCAGACAAAGATGGCCGGTTTCCGCGAACGCGATGGCGTGGTCCATGACCTCGCGGCTGCGCACCTCGCCGATCAGAATCACGTCCGGCGCCTGGCGCAGGGTGTTCTTCAAGGCCACCTCGAAGGATTCCGTGTCGATGCCCACTTCCCGCTGGGTGACGATGCAGCCCTGGTGCTGGTGGATGAATTCGATCGGGTCCTCAATGGAAATGATGTGCCCTTTGGAGTTCTTGTTGCGGTGGCCGATCATCGACGCCAGCGAGGTGGATTTACCGGTGCCGGTGGCGCCGACGAAAATCACCAGGCCGCGCTTGGTCATCGCCAGGTCCTTGATCACTGGCGGCAGACGCAGCTCGTCCACGTTGGGAATCTTGGTCTCGATACGGCGCAACACCATGCCCACCAGGTTGCGCTGGTAAAAGGCGCTGGCCCGGAACCGGCCGATGCCGCGCGCGGAAATCGCGAAGTTGCACTCGTGGTGCTCGAGAAACTCCTTGCGCTGCTTTTCGTTCATGGTGCTGAGCACGATGTCCCGGGTCATGTCCGGGGTCAGGGCGTTGCGCGTCACCGGCAGCACCTTACCGTGAATCTTCATGCTCGGCGGCACGCCGGCGGTAATGAACAGGTCCGAGCCGCCTTTCTGCACCATCAGTTTGAGAAGGTCTTCAAATTCCATGCGCGTATCCCAATCAGATGGAGTCCGGGTTCTTGGCTTTTTCCTGGGCCGCCTGACGGGCCACCAGGCCTTTCTTCACCAGGCCCTGCAGGCACTGGTCCAGGGTCTGCATGCCCAGCGCGCCGCCGGTCTGGATGGCGGAGTACATCTGCGCCACCTTGTCCTCGCGGATCAGGTTCCGGATCGCGGCGGTGCCGATCATGATCTCGTGGGCGGCGATCCGCCCGCCGCCGTTCTTCTTCATCAGCGTTTGCGAGATCACCGCTTGCAGGGATTCCGACAGCATTGAGCGGACCATGGATTTTTCTTCCGCCGGGAACACGTCCACCACCCGGTCGATGGTCTTGGCCGCCGAGGTGGTGTGCAGGGTGCCGAACACCAGGTGGCCGGTTTCGGCGGCGGTGAGCGCCAGGCGGATGGTTTCCAGATCCCGCAATTCGCCCACCAGAATGATGTCCGGGTCTTCCCGCAGGGCGGAGCGCAGCGCCTCGGCGAAGCCCAGGGTGTCGCGGTGCACTTCCCGCTGGTTGACCAGGCACTTCTTGGATTCGTGCACGAATTCGATCGGGTCCTCGATGGTGAGGATGTGCTCGTAGCGGCTTTCGTTGATGTAGTCCATCATCGCCGCCAGGGTGGTGGATTTACCCGAGCCGGTGGGCCCGGTTACCAGCACGATGCCGCGCGGGAAATCGGATATCTTCTGGAACACCTTGCCCATGCCCAGATCCTCCATGGTCAGCACCTTGGAGGGAATGGTCCGGAACACGGCGCCGGCGCCCCGGTTCTGGTTGAAGGCGTTGACCCGGAAGCGGGCCACGCCGGGCACGTCGAAGGAGAAGTCGGTCTCCAGGAATTCCTCGTAATCCTTGCGCTGCTTGTCGTTCATGATGTCATAAACGAGCGCGTGCACTTCCTTGTGCTCCATGGCCGGCAAATTGATACGGCGGACGTCGCCGTCCACCCGGATCATCGGGGGCAGGCCGGCGGAAAGGTGCAAATCCGAGGCGCCGTTTTTGGCGCTGAAGGCAAGCAGTTCGGTGATATCCATGGGTTTCTGTATTCTTCTCAGTAGAATTTCGCAGGACGGTATAGGTCCTTAAACTAACCGCTCGCCGTGAGCCATTCAATCATGCCCGAAACCGATACCCCGCTAACCTCGATTCGCGCACGGATCGACGCCGCCAGCACCGCCGCCGGCCGGGCCCCGCAAAGCGTCACATTGCTGGCGGTCAGCAAGACCCGTGGCGCCGACGAAATCGCCGCGCTCGCCGACCAGGGCCAGCACGATTTCGGCGAAAACTACCTCCAGGAGGCGCTCGACAAGATGCCCGCCCTGGCGGACCGGGGGCTGGTGTGGCATTTCATCGGCCCGATCCAGTCCAACAAAACCCGCGACATCGCCGCCCATTTCGACTGGGTGCACACCGTGGACCGGGCCAAGGTGGCCCGCCGGCTCAACGAGCAGCGCCCGGACCACCTGCCGCCGCTGAACGTCTGTATTCAGGTCAATGTGGACGACGAGGCCAGCAAAAGCGGGGTCGCGCTGGATCAGGTCGCGGCGCTGGCCGCCGCCTTCGCCGACTGGCCGCGCCTGCGTCTGCGCGGGCTGATGGCGATTCCCCGAGCCGACAGCGACGACGGCAACCGCGCCGCTTTCCAAGCCCTCGCCATGACACTGTCACAATTGCGCAATACAATGCCGGCCCTCGACACCCTCTCCATGGGTATGAGCGCGGACTACACGGTGGCCATCGAAGAAGGCGCCACCCTGGTGCGGCTGGGCACCGCCCTGTTCGGCCCGCGTCCGCCCAAGGACACTCGCTGAAAGGACGACGCAGCTTATGGCACAACAACTGATCGGGTTCATCGGCGCCGGTAACATGGCGAACAGTCTGGCGGGCGGCATGATCGCCAAGGGCATCCGCCCGGCCCGCATCTGGATGAGCGACCCCTCCCAGGACCGCCTCGACGAAGTGGCCCAGCTGCACCGCGTTCATGTCAGCCGCGACAACCTGGACGTGGCCCGCCGCGTGGACGTGCTGGTGCTGGCGGTGAAGCCCCAGGTGATGGGCGACGCCTGCGCCGCCCTGCGCGAGATCATCGAGGAACGCCAGCCGCTGATCATCTCGATCGCTGCCGGCGTCACCGTGGACAATCTGCGCAACTGGCTCGGCGAGGCGCCCATCGTGCGCTGCATGCCGAACACCCCGTCGCTGGTCCAGGCCGGCGCCACCGGCCTGTACGCCGCCCCGGACGTGAGCGCCGAGCAGAAAGAGATGGCCGGGCAGATTCTCAGCGCCGTGGGCCTGACCTTCTGGTTCGAGACCGAAGGCGAGCTGGACGCGGTCACCGCCGTGTCCGGCTCCGGCCCGGCCTACTTCTTCCTGCTCATGGAAGCGCTGATCGACGCCGCCCGGGCCCAGGGGCTGTCCGCCACCACCGCCCGGCAGCTGGTGCTGCAGACCGCCTGGGGCGCCTCCCAGCTGGCGATCACCAGCGAAGACGGCCCCGACGTGCTGCGCCAGCGGGTCACCAGCCCTGGCGGCACCACCGCCGCCGCCCTGCAGGTGTTCGAAGAAGCCGGTCTGCGTGAGCAGGTGCAGGCCGCCGTGGCCGCCGCCCGCGAGCGCTCCGAGCAGCTTTCCGGCTAACGCCCAACGGTCGGGCGGACTCCGCCCGACCAAAAATTTGAAACCGGCCGCCTTTACCCCAATACTCTGTCGCCACACGAACAGTCTGGAGTCGTCATGAATCCTCAGGGCGCCGCGGTCTTCCTGATTGATTTCGCATTCAGCGTATACATCTTTATCGTTCTGACCCGCTTCGTGCTGCAGTTGGCGCGCGCGGACTTCTACAACCCCATTTCGCAATTCGTGCTGCGCGCCACCAACCCGTTGCTGGCACCGCTGCGCCGCCTCATCCCCGGCTACCGGGGGCTGGATATCGCCTCGCTGGTGCTGATCCTGATTCTGATCGTGGTCAAGGCGCTGATGCTGCTGACCATCCAGACCGGCGGCCTGCCGGCGGGCATCGGCCCGCAACTGCTGGTGTACACGCTCAGAGAGCTGGCGTCGCTGATTCTTGATTACGTGTTCTGGGCCGTGCTGGTCCGCGTGATCCTGAGCTGGGTGGCGCCGGACCCGTCCAACCCGGTGGTGCGGGTGGTGATCCAGATCACCGAGCCGCTGATGGCGCCGGTGCGCCGCCTGCTGCCGGACATGGGCGGGCTCGACCTGAGCCCGCTGATCGTGCTGCTGGGCGTGCAACTGCTGAAGATTCTGTTCCAGCTGCACTGACCGAGTGCGCCGGCGCCCTCCCCGGGCGCCGGTTCAGCCGGCGATCATCGCGCTGGCGCCGCCGTCGACGACCAGAAACTGCCCGGTGATGTGCTTGCCGGCGTCGGAGGCGAACAGCAGCACCGTGCCTTTCAGATCCTCCTCGTCGCCGACCCGGTTGAGCGGTACCCGCGCGGCCAGCGCCTCGACGCCGTGCCGATCGGTCAGATAGCGCGACATCTTGCTGGGAAACACGCCCGGGCCGATGGCGTTGACGGTGATGTTGTAGGCGCCCCATTCCGCCGCCAGCGCGCGGGTGAAGGTCACCACCGCGCCCTTGCTGGTGTTGTAGCCCACCGCCTGCATGAAATCCCGGTTGCCGCCCAGGGCCGCGTTGGAGGCCACGTTCACCACCCGGCCGCCGCCGTTGGGGATCATGCTGCGGCGGCCGATTTCCCGGGTCAGCAGGAACAGGTTGCGCACGTTCAGTGTCATTACCTTGTCCCAGCCTTCCAGCGGGTAATCCTCGGCGGGGGCGCCCCAGGAGGCGCCGGCGTTATTGACCAGAATGTCCACCTGACCGAGCACTTCCAGCGCCCGGTCCGCCAGGCCCATCACCGCATCCTCGTCGGCCAGGTCCACCGCCAGCGGCGTCACGTCGATGCCGGCGGCGCGCAGTTGTTCGGCCGCCTCGTCGAGCTCGTTCGCCTTGCGCGAGCTGATCACCAGCCGCGCCCCGGCTTCGCCCTGGGCCTGGGCCATCTGTAGCCCCAGCCCCCGGGAGCCGCCGGTGACCAGGGCGGTACGCCCGCTCAGGTCCATCAGTTGCTGCACGCTTCGGGTTTGCGGTTCGCTCATGGTCGGGCTCCTCGTTATGTTGTTTGCGTCCATCATTCGGGGCCGGGCCGGTACCCGCAACCGCCGTTTGCGACGAAAAGCCGGCGGCTTCGGACACCGGGGTTGCGCGGCGCCGGGCTTTGCCCTTTGATGCGCGTTTGATCCGTGAAACGCAGTCGTGGAGCCCTCGAGTGAAAACACAGCCCTGGCAATTGGAGACCGGCGCCTACCCGTTCTCGATTCGATTCAGCCCGCATTACAGCCACCTGGACACCGAACGCCACGTTAACAACGTGGCGGTGCAGAGCTTCCACACCGAGGCGCGCACCCGGTTCCATATGGCGGTGCTCGGCGACCGGGCCTGGTATTCCGATGACGTGTTGCTGCGCCCGCGCCGCACCGTGACCCATTTTCTGCGTGAAACCCACTACCCCCACGAGGTCACCGCCGCCGTGCGCCTGGTGGCGGTCGAGGACGACAGTTACCGGCTGGTGCAGGCCCTGTTCCAGAGCGGCGAATGCGTGGGCGTGCAGGAATGTCTGATGGGCGCCTGGGCGGAATCCGGCTGGGCGGCATCCGGCTGGGTGGCGCTGCCGGACGCCGCGCGCCGGGCCCTGGCGGCGGAACAGGTGGATGGCCAGCCGCTGCTGCCCTGGCCGGAGCTGCCGGAAGAGACTGAAACCTTCGAACCGGGGCCGCGCCAGGTGGCCCTGACCGCCCGCTACGCGGACCTGGACCCGGACCGCCGGCTGTCCGAACTGGCCCAGGCCCGTTACCTGGAGCAGGCCCGGGCCGGCTCGGTGACCATGCTGCGGCAGCCGAATCTCGGGCTGCTGGTGGCGCGCATCGACATCCGCTACCAGCGCTGGGACACCGGCATGGGCGAGGTGGCGTTGAGCTCGGAGCTGGCCGGCATCGGCAACAGCTCCTTCGTGCTGCGTGGGCGCGCCGCCGTGGACGGCCGCCCGGTGGCCATGGCGGAAAGCGTGATGGTGCTGATCGACCGCGACGCCCACCGGCCCACCCCGGTGCCTGACGAGCTGCGCGCCGAGATGGCGGTGCTGCAGCCGCCTACAGCGTGATCTGTTTGCCGCGTGCTTCCTGACTTTCGATCCAGGTAAGGACGCGGCCGCCCAGCGGCCGCTCGGTGGCCTCGGCGGCCAGGGCCACCGCCTCGCGCAGCGCCTGAATCTCGATGCCGGTATCCAGGCCGCAGCTTTCCAGCAGGTAGACCAGATCCTCGGTGGCCACGTTGCCGGTGGCGCCCGGCGCGAACGGGCAGCCGCCCAGGCCGCCCAGCGATGCATCGAAGCGGCGCACGCCCAGGTCGGCGGCCGCCCAGGCCATGGCCGCCGCCAGGCCACGGGTATCGTGCAGGTGCACGTAGAACCGTTCCGCCCCGAAGTCGCGAATCAGCGGCGCCATGATGTCTTTCATCTGCTGTGGATTGCCGGCACCGATGGTGTCGGCGATCGCCACCTCGTCGCTGCCGGCCTGGAACATGCGTTCGGTGAGCTGCTGCGGCAGCGTCACCGGCACCGGCCCATCGTAGGGGCAGGCGAAGGCGCCGGAGATATAGGTGCGGGTGGCCACGCCGTCGGCGCGGGCCGCCTGGATGATCGCCTCGCAGCTGGCCGCCGCCTGCTCCAGGCTCATGTTCAGGTTGCGCTGGTTGAAGGTGTCGGTGGTGGACAGCACCAGCGCCACGGTGGGATAGCCCGCGTCTCGGGCCAGCTGGTAGCCCTTCAGGTTGGGCACCAGGGCGGTGTAGTGCAGGCCTTCGTCCCGGGGCAGCAGCGGCGTCAGCGCCGCCGCGTCGGCCATCTGCGGGATCGCCTTGGGGCTGACGAAACTGACCGGCTCCAGGTAGCGCACACCGGCGCCCACCAGCGCCCGTGCGATGGCGGCCTTGGCTTCGGTGCCCACGGTAACCGGTTGATTCTGCAGGCCGTCACGCAGCCCTACTTCATTGACGATCGCCCTGTCTTTCATGCCTTGCCCGTAGTGAAGAATGAAGGAACGGAAGTGTGCCACGGCGGCGGGCCCGCTGCATCCGGGTCGCGCCGCCGCCGGGAAGTCAATGGCCGGGCTGGTCCGACAATCGGGCAGGGCGCGTTGTGTCCACCGCCGCCGCTGGTTAGTGTCAGAGCGCTTTCCAAGCGGGCACGAACCCGGGGACCAGGAGCACGACAATGATTTGGATACTTTCGCTGATTCTGGTGGTGGTGATACTGATCCCCACCTACGTGACGCTGGCGTTCTATCTGGTCTGGCATTACGACCGGCGCAATTTCCAGGCGCCGCCGGCGGACGGCGAGCGGGACCCGCTGCAGGGCGGCGCGGTGCTCCGGGCAATGATAATGGAGGCGGCCAGCCTCACCTTTCTGATCGGCACCTATCCGCTGCGCCTGCTCCACGATGCCTCGCCGAAACGGGCCCGCGCCAGCGACCGCCGGCCGGTGATTCTGGTGCACGGCTACGGCGGCAACAGCGCCAACTTCCTGTGGATGCAATGGCGGCTGCGGCGCCAGGGTTTCCGCAATGTCTACGCGGTGAGCTACACGCCGCCGCACATCAATGCCCGCAAGCTCGCCGCCCAGGTGGCCCGCCATGTGGAAAACGTGCTGACGCGCACCGGCGCCGAGCAGGTGGACCTGGTGTGCCACTCCATGGGTGGCCCGCTGACCCGCTATGCCCTTAAGAACCTGGGGCTGGCCGGCAAGGTGAACAAGGTGATCACCCTGGGCAGCCCCCACTACGGCACGCGCATTTCCTCCCTGTTCCCGGCCCGGGGCGCCGCCGCGCAGATGCGCTACCGCAGCCCCTTCCTGGAGGAGCTGGCGGACGGCGGCCAATGCCCGGGGGAGGCACGCTTCTACTGTCTCTACTCAGAGCTGGATAACTTCGTGATGCCCGCCTCCACCGCCACCCTGGCGGACGCGGAGGAAAACCTGCATCTGCCCTATCTGGGCCACTGCGCGTTGCTCTACAGCCCGAGGGTGGCACGGGCCGTGTGCGAGCGCCTGCAGGCGGATTGAGGGGGCCTTACCAAACGGAGAATGTGACATCGAGCACGGCGCGGTGAATTTTACTGGCCAACAATTGGCACGATAGTGCAATATAGTACATTCGTGCCATTTATGCTCAGTAAAACAACAACGCGCCGGCCGTTCCAGCGGCCCGGCCCATGGAGAAGGACGCCCATGAGCTCGATCCGATTCGCCCCGCTTTGCCTGCTGACATTACTCTGCCTGGCCGGGCTGACCGCCTGCGGCGGTGCCGAAGAAGGGCCCATCAACCACCTCGGCGCGGCGCCCGCGGAAGTATTCTACAGCTACCCCTACGATGGCCAGCGCCGGGTGTCCCCGGCCAGCCCGGTGGTGCTGCGTTTTTCCCATCCGCTCACCGGCGGCGCCGACGGCGTGCGGCTCAGCGACGCCGACGGCAACAGCGTGGCCCTGGCTGCCCCTGAGCCGGTGGACGGCGGGCGAGGCCTGGTGGTGCGCCCGGCGCAGGGCGACCTGCGCCCGGGCACCCGCTATCGGCTGACGCTGGACGGCCTGGAAAGCGACGCCGGCCCGCTGGCCTTCCCCGACGGCGCACTCAGCTTCGAAACTCGCCTGGCCACCGACGGCGCCAACCGGCAACGGGGCTTTGATACCGTGCTGCGGCTGCGCGAGGTGTTGCCGGACGGCGACGCCCTGCCGTTCATGGACTTCTCCACCCTGCGTCTGCGCTTTAACCAGATGCTGGACACGGCCACCCTGAAGTACGGCGAATCGATCTCGCTCACCCGGGACGGCGAGCTGGTGCCGGCGATCCTGCTGGCCAAAGGCGACGCCGTCACCATCGATCCCAGGCAAGACCTGCAGCCGGGCGAGCGCTACACCCTCACCCTGGGACCGTCGATCCGTGGTTTTCAGGGTGCCGCCCTGGCCGGCGGCGGGCTGCAGCGCAGCTGGGTGGCGGGGGATTCCCGGCCGCGCACGGTGATGGTTCAGGAGACGCCGCCGGCGTCCGGCCGTGGCGACGACCCCTGCGCCGATCCCCAGGGGCGCCGCTCCAGGCTCACCGGCGAGGCGATGAACTGCGTGCCCATTGAGGCGGTGTTGCTGGGCAACGGCGACGCCACCCAGCAAAGCGGCGATGTGTTTACCGAGCTGGCGTTCCTGCCCCATTACCCGGAGGTGTCGCCGCTGCGCATCCCGCGCGGCAGCCTGCTCACCGGCAGCAACGTCAAAGTGAAAATCGCCGGGGTAGTACCGGGCGGCATCGAAACCGGCGACATCGCTGTCACCTTCCTGTCCGACGCCAGCGGCTACCTGCTGCCTAACCCGTTCAGCCAGCGCCCGGAGGCACCCCGCCAGGTGCGGCTGTTCATGGACGTGGCGATGACGGCGGAAAACCCGGAAGCCAACGGCGCGCTCAGCCAGACCCTGTTGCAGGTGGAACTGGTGGGCATCGCCAAGGTGGAAGGCCCGCGCCTGGTGATCGACGCCCTGGGCGTGGTGGAGCCGGAAGTGCTCGGCCAGGAAACCGCCTTCGGCCTGCTCAGCCTGCACACCGAATCCTACCCGGACCAGAACAACGCCCCGGCGCCGATACCGGACACCCGCGCGCCCTTCCTGCAATCCACCATGCCGATGGCCGAAGACGGCCTGGCGGCCACGGTGCAGCCCGGCGACGCCCTGGTGATGAACTTCAGCGAGCCGCTCGACCCGGAAAGCCTGGAGCAGGCGCTGTCGCTCACCCGCGAGGGCGTCGACGAGCCCTTCGACTGGTCGCTGGACGGCGCTTCGGTGGTGGTGCGCCCGCTCCAGCCACTGCAACCCGGCGACAGCTACACCGTGGCGGTGAGCGATCGCGCCACCGACCTGGCCGAGCCCGCCAACCCGGTGCAGCCGGCCAGCCGCACCTTCCGGCTGCCGGCGCTGGTCGGCGACCCGGTGGCACCGGTGCTGATCGCCACCTACCCCGGCTTCCCCTGCGCCGTGGACAAGGCCAGCTGGCGCATCGCCGAAGGCGACCACGGTCGCTGCCGGGGCGGGCGCGCCGACGACGATCACCTGCCGGTGCCGGCACTGCCCGCCGACCGGCCGATCCGGGTGACGCTGTCCCAGGATATCGACCCCGCCTCGGTGCGGCTCGGCGACACCTGCGGCAGCGGCAGCTTCCGTGTCGAGCGCGTGGCCGTCGACGGCGACGGCAATCCGGTGGCCAGCCCGGACGGCGACAAGCGCAAGTACCAGTGCGAAGCCACCGTGCCCGGCCGGCTGCGGGTCGAGGCGCGCACCCTCACCTTCATCCCCGACCAGCCCTGGGAGGACGGCGCCGCCTACCGCTACAGCCTGCAATCGGTGAACCGGACCTCCGGCCAGCGGCCCACCGACTGTGTTTCCGGCGAAGCGATCTGCTCGCAAGCCGGCAAGCGCCTGCAGACCGCCCTGTTGGAAGGCCCGGAACCGGACTGGGGCGGCCCGGATTTGGAGATTCATTTCCGTGGCGCGCCGGTCACCGACAGCGTGTTCCAGGCGCTTAACAACCTGCCCACCGCGGATGTCAACGCCAACGGCTTCTTCGACGACGGCGAGCCCGGCTACGGCGACGGCGAGCCGGCGGTCAACACCACCCGCCTGGAAGTGCTGGGCGGCAGCACCCTGACCCAGAACCCGCGCCTCGCCTGCGACACGCCGGAGCGCTGCGACATCCAGGTGGTGGGCGCGCTCAACTCCGAAGTGATCGGCCCCGGCGAATACGACGACCCGCGCACCGAGCAGCAGGAACGCCTGCCGGCGGTACGCGTGGGGCTCTACCCCACGCAGATCCTCGCGTCCTCGGTGACGGTGAAAGCGGACGTTCTGATCGAAGGCGGCATCCCCATCGAAAGCCCCACCGGCACCCAGGTGATGCGCATGCGCCACCCGGAGGACGGCGGCCTGATCCCGGGTTGGATCGTGGCCACCGACCAGGGGCCGGAATTCCGTGCCGACGTGGACCTCTACCTGGATGCGCCCTACCTGGAAGCGCCGCTGGGTGGCCAGCACAACCAGCACAGCTACCCGCTGACCATGGAGCTCACCGGCCCGGTGACCTTCCTGCCCAACGGACGCATGGTGATCAACCAGGTGAACGGCAACGTGATTCCGATCTCCGTGGAGCTGACCCAACTGCTCGGTTTCCTTGGCGCCAGCATCCATCTGCAGATCCCCGCCGGCGCGGTGAAACTGCAGTACCTGGGGGTGCCGTTAAAGCGTTGAACCGCACGCGCTTCGGTAGCATGGTAGAAGGACAACACGCAGAAGGAGTCCACCATGAGTGAATATGGCGCCACCGTTGCCTGGCACCTGCCGCCGCAGGCCAGCTTCGACTACGAAACCTTCGACCGTTCCCATGAATGGACCTTCGCGGGCGGGGAAGTGGTGCAGGCCTCCGGCTCGCCGGAATACTTTGGCACCGCCTCGCGGGTGAACCCGGACGAAGCAGTGATCGCCGCCACCGCCAGCTGCCACATGCTCACCTTCCTGTCGATCGCCGCCAAGCAGCGCCTGCGCGTGCTCAGCTATGTGGACCGGCCCCACGGCGTGGTGGAGAAAAACGAAGACGGTCGCCTGGCGATCACCCGCATCAACTTGCGCCCTAAGGTGGTGTTCGAGGAAGACGTGGACGCCGCTGCCCTGGCCAAGCTCCACAAAAGCGCCCACCGCAACTGCTTCGTCGCCAACTCCTTGCGCTCGGAAGTCACCGTCGAGCCGGAAGATTAGCCCCGGGCGCCCGGGAACGCCGTGACCGGCCGGCCACGGCCCAACGGCGACCCCCGGGCCAGGAGCGGTTAAAATACCCTTTTGTGTCCAGCCAAAAGGGTCAGTCATGCTCGATCAGAACGAAATCGATCTGTTCCGCGATAACGTCCGCAAATTCCTCGAGAAGGAAGTGGCGCCTCACTACGACCAGTGGGAAAAGGACGAAAAACTCCCCCGCGACCTCTGGAACCGCATGGGCGAAAACGGCCTGCTGTGCGTGGACGTCCCGGAACAATACGGCGGTTTCGGCGCGGACTTCCGCCTCTCCGCGATCATGGTGGAAGAAGCCTCGCGCATGGGCTTCGGCGCCCTGGCCTCCAACCTGTCCGTGCACTCGGACATTGTCGCGCCCTACATCCTCCACCTGGGCAGCGAAGAGCAGAAACAGACCTGGCTGCCGAAGATGGTCAGCGGCGAAGCCGTGGGCGCCATCGGCATGACCGAGCCCGGCGCCGGCTCCGACCTGCAGGGCATGAAAACCCGTGCCGACAAAGACGGCGACGGCTACGTGATCAGCGGCCAGAAAACCTTCATCACCAACGGCCAGCACTGCGACGTCATCGTGCTCGCCACCAAAACCGACCCCAACGCCGGCTCCAAGGGCATGACCCTGTTCACCGTCGACACCAGCCTGCCCGGCTTCGCCCGTGGCCGGAACCTGGAAAAGATGGGCCACCACGCCGCCGACACCTCCGAGCTGTTCTTCGAGAATGTCAAAGTGGGTGCCGACCAGATCCTCGGCGGGGAAGGGCGCGGCTTCGCCAACCTGATGAACGAACTGCCCCGCGAACGCCTGATCCTGGCGCTCGGCGCCGTCGCCGCCTGCGAAGGCATGATCGACCGCACCATCGCCTACACCCAGGAACGCCAGGCCTTCGGCCAGTCGATCAGCAAATTCCAGAACACCCGCTTCGTGCTCGCCGACCTGCACGCCCAGGTGCAGGTCAACAAAGCGTTCTGCGAACAATCCATCGAGCAATACGACCGCGGCGAACTGAGCACCACCAACGCCTCCATCGCCAAGCTCACCACCACCGAGCTGCAAGGCAAAGTGGCCGACCAGTGCCTGCAGCTCTTCGGCGGCTACGGCTACATGCAGGAATACCCGATCTCCCGCGACTTCGTCGACGCGCGTATCCAGCGCATCTACGGCGGCACCAGCGAGATCATGAAAGAGATTATTGCTCGGGATATTTTGGGGCGGTAACCAGCTAAGGCTTGCTCGTCGCAAGCCCAGGCCTCTCTCGGATCAAGAACGCGGCTTCGGCCGCGTTTTCTGTATTCACGCGTGTACTCAATAAGCGCGCCAAGCAGGTATCGAACGAGAATATCAAAGATCTAGAAGGTAAGATCGAGGCAGGCAAGGCCGACCTTGCAGATATCAAGTAATCTGGAGACGATGCCTGGGATACCATACAAGGGTGAAGGCGCTGACAGGAGCACGAAATTGCCCATTCTAGTTTCAGCCGACCGCGCTCGAATACTTCTCAACCGGCTTCAGGAGCGGCTTTGGGTAAAGCCACTATCGGTTTGCGTGCTGTCGATCTTGCTCGTTTTTGCCGCGAAGCTCGCCGACGGAACGCCGCTAATGCAGTTGGTGCCTGCGCTTAAACAGGAAGCCATCGAAACGCTGTTGTCCATTATCGCGGGTAGCATGCTGGTGATCGCCACCTTCTCGGTAGCGTCGATGGTGTCCGCCTACGCTTCTGCATCGGGCACGGCGACCCCGCGCTCGTTTCCTCTGGTCATCGCCGACGACGCGTCGCAAAACGCGCTATCGACTTTCGTTGGCGCATTTATTTTCAGTATCGTGGCGCTCACCGCTGTCATGAACGGCTACTTCAAGACAGCGGCCCTTTTTGTCACCTTCGTCCTAACGGTGATCGTCTTTGGCGTGGTTATTGTCACGTTTGTCCGTTGGGTTGACCGCATCGCGCGGCTCGGTCGTCTCGGATCGACGATTAATAAAGTCGAAGCAGCGACCGGAAAGGCCCTGAAGCGGCGGCGCGATGCGAAGACGCTCTGCGGTGTGCCGGTGCGGTCGGGAGCGCGCGGCCCCGCTTTGTTTGCAGAAAGCGTGGGCTACATTCAATACATCGACATGGCGGCCCTTCAGGCGTGGGCTGAGGAGAACCAGCTCCGGTTGGAGATCGCTGCTCTCCCTGGAGCGTTCATTACCCCTGACCGGGCAGTGGCGTATATCAAAGGGCGACCGAATGAACAGGCCGCACTCAATTGCGAGCAGGTAATCCAGTCGTTCCAGATTGGAAACAGCCGTCTTTTCGACGACGATCCGCGCTTTGGCCTGGTTGTTCTGTCGGAGATTGCCGGTCGTGCTCTGTCGCCGGGCATTAATGATCCCGGTACGGCGATTGATATCATCGGAGCGCTTCTACGGCTCTTTATTCTTTGGGGCGGGCCCTCGAAGGCTGATGATCAGAAATCTCCGGTTCATGATCGCGTAGAAGTGCCCGAACTTTCCGCGCAGGACATGTTCGATGATGCGTTCACGGCGATCGCCCGCGACGGCGCTGGCGTGGTCGAGGTGTCGATCCGTTTGCAGAAGGCATTACGAACGCTCAAAGCGCTGGGTGAGCCAGAGGTGCGAGACGCCGCCGAGCGCCATGGGAAGCTGGCGCTAAAGCGTGCACAAATCGCTATGAGCCTGGAGGAAGACTTGGAGGCCGTTCGAAACGCCGCCAGCTAGGCGAACCTGGCCGCTTCGCCAGACGCTCTGCAAGAAGAATCATAGATTCGGGCCCGAAACGTTCAGAGTTAGCGGACTTTGTATAGGAGTCATGGATGCTAGGGGCTTATGAGTTCTGGCTTTTTTTGAGTGCGAGCTTTTTTCTCTGGATTACTCCAGGGCCTGACACCATGTACATCTTGGCCAGAACCTTGTCTCAAGGTCGTCTGGCGGGTGTCCTGTCAGTACTCGGTGTAAGCACTGGAATTCTCGTGCATACCGTATTCGCGGCCCTCGGGCTTTCCACGCTATTGGCGAGTTCAGCGTTAGCATTTATGGTGGTGAAGTTTGTTGGTGCTGCCTATCTTATCTACCTTGGTGTCCAGGCTTTGCGTAGTGAACGCGAGCCCTTTCCATCCGCTGGCGTGGTCGTGCAAAGCCGATCGAAGATATTTCGCCAGGGGCTTCTCACAAACCTTCTGAACCCCAAGATTGCAATATTCTTTCTGGCGTTTCTGCCACAATTTGTAGCGCCTGATAGTGAGAGTAGCAGTGCGGGTATCTTCCTGTTCTTGGGTGGCATCTTCGTTATGGGGGGTACGTTGTGGTGTCTTTTACTGGTCGGATTCGCGACCCGTTTCATGGCGGCGGTCGGGCCAAGAACCCGGCTGTCACGATCCGTGGGCAAAGTCACAGGGCTGGTATACATAGGTCTTGGATTGAACCTGCTTCGCGCTAAGCTGTAACGCTGGGTGTCCCGTCGGCTCGCCGATTCCCATCGCTGCTGAAAGGAAAAGATTTTGGATATCATCCCTTTAGCTGATAAAAAAGAGGTCATCGCAGAGCTGGCGCAGCTTCATCATGAAGAGTGGAAGCATTTGAATCCCTCGCTTACTCTGGAAGGTCGCGCCGAGGCGATCACCGAGGCTGCGGGGCGAGAGGGTATTCCGTCGATATTTATCGCAGTATCCGGGAATCAGCTTGTTGGCTCGGCTGCTCTAGTAGAAAACGACATGGACACCAAACCGGACTTAACGCCTTGGCTAGCCGCCGTTTATGTGAAAGAAACCTTTCGGCACCAAGGCGTAGCAACCTACCTGATCGCCCGATGCGAAGCTGAAGCGGCTCGCTCAAACGCTAAGACCTGGTACCTCTACACCGAGTTCGCCTCGAGACTTTATGAGAAACTTGGCTGGCTTCATCTGGAGCGATCCGAATATAAGGGTGTGACGGTTGATGTCATGTACAAGAATATCACCTCTTAAAAAGCACAGTCTCAGCAGCGACCTCTCCGGTGCGGCTGCGGCTCCACCATAAGGCCGCTCGTGCTGAGGACGTTAGGCATCGAAATGGACAGTAGTGCAAAGCTCAAGAAGTGGATATCGGAAGACGCCATGCGAATGCAGGCGCTTTTCATTGCACGTTCGCTGGGGTTGAGTGATTGGTGCCTTGCCGCCGGGTTCGTTCGCAACCTGGTGTGGGATAAACTTCACGGATATAGCCGCGCGACAGATCTTAATGACATCGACTTGATTTACTTTGATTCGGAAAATACAAGCGAGGCAGCGGATAAAGACTTAGAGAAGCGGATCGAAGCGATCTCCGACTTTCCATGGTCGGTAAAGAACCAGGCGAGAATGCATAGACGGAATTCAGACAGTCCGTATGTGTCGACTGAAGACGCTATGAGCTATTGGGTGGAAGTAGAAACGGCGGTTGGCGCGACCCTTAATGAAAGTAACGAGATAGAGATCGTCGCACCGTTTGGTATTGAGGTGCTTTTCGAAAACACGATTACGCCGAATCCAAAGAGGCCGAAGCCAGACGTGTTTGCTCAGCGAATGCAAGAAAAAAGGTGGCTTGAAATTTGGCCGAACTTGGTGGTGAATACCTAACCACGCAATTAAGCATGCACCCTTGGCTCGCTTTGCTTCGTTGAACCACCTAACCGCATCAGTAACTGCTGCAGTAATCGTATCCTACAAATATAAGGTTGTGTGCTGTGAAGATGTATCGGGGTTCATGCCATTGCGGAAGAATCCGGTTTGAAGTGGATGCGGACATTGATCATGTCCGTTCTTGCGATTGTTCCGTCTGCCGGCGGAGAGGCGCACTGAATCATCGAGTGGCGAAAGAGTCGCTGCGGCTACTAGTCCCCTGGAGCGATCTCACGCTGTACCAATGGGGATCGCGAACAGCGAAGGACTACTTCTGCCCGGTGTGCGGAATCCTGCCATTCAGACGACCGAGCGACCCCACTGCGCAGGAGCTGCGCGAGGGCGTCGAGCCCTTCGACGGTTGGGCAGTTAATGTAAGGTGCCTGGAAGGGCTCGATCTTGACGCCATTCCCGTCAAAAAAATTTATGGCAGCAGAATTGAACATGACGTCTAGCGGTTGCTCGCAGTCGATGTACACCACCTGGCCGGTTGAAGTCTAACGGTCTCAACCAGACTTAGAGTCTATGCCGCTTGGGGTTTTCCTGACGAAATAACTTTGCCAACTTCTTCTGACGAAGCGCCAAGCGCCAGTAAAGCTCGCATGAGTAGATCGATAGAAACGCTGGGGTCCCCTGCTTCCATCTTGGCGACTCGAGACTGGCTGGATTGGATCAGCTTGGCTAGCTCGACCTGGCTCAGATCTTTCTTGCGCCGATTTTGTTTGAGGGAATGGCTGAGAGCCAGCTTCATCTCAATGTAGGCGGACTCCTCAGGTGTCAAGCTAAGAAAATCGTCGGCATTGCCGACTTTCCAGCCGTTTTTTTCAAGCTTCTTACGCTTATTTGAATGCATCATGTCGATAAAATATGTCATATCCGACATAACATCAAATGGCCTGAGGCCTGGGACCTACTGCTCGGACGCACTCAACCCGTGGCGGCGGCCGGCGCCATGATGGTGCCCTGGGCCACCGCGCACAGGGTTTCCGAGCCGTCCTCGGCCACCGAGAATAGGTCGCAGCGGCACACCGCCGCCTGGCGGCCCGAGCTTTCCACCCGGGCGCGGGCGACCAGGGTGTCGCCCTTGGCCGCCTTCGTATAGTTGATTTTGAACTCCAGGGTCAGGCCGTCGCCGTACAAGGAGCCGCCGGCGAAGGTCAGGGCGTTGTCGGCGAGATAGCTGAGGATGCCGCCGTGGGGGCGGCCGTGTTGCTGCAGGAACTCCGGGCGCAGGGCCAGGGAAAGCTGGGCCTCCCCTTCCACGAAACGATCCAGGCGCGCGCCCAGGAAGCGGCTGAACGGCTGCGCCGCGAGGACGCGCTCGCCGAGGGCCTGCATGTCTTGCGGTGTCATGGCGACTCCTCCAGAATGGCAATTAGAATATAATTCTAGAATAAGGTTCTAGTATGAGCGAAGCAAGTCCAGCGCGGCCCGGCGCCGGCGCCCGGGAGCGTGTACTGGCGGCGGCGCTGGCCTGCGCCACCGAAAGCGGCATGGACGCGGTCACCATCGATGCGATCCGTGCCCGTAGTGGCGTCAGCGTGGGCAGCCTTTATCACCACTTCGGCGACAAGCAGGGCGTGTTCGCCGCTCTGTTCGTGGCCGGGGTGGAGCATTTCGGCGAGATCGCGATGGCGGCCATGGCCAAGGGGGATTCCGCGGAGGCGGGCTTGCGTGCTCTGGTGGAGGATTATCTGAACTGGGTCGTGGCGCATCCGGACTGGGCGCGTTTCCTGCTCGCCGCCCGCCCGCGCCTGGAGAGCGCCGCCGGACCATTACTGCGCGACGCCAACGGTCGCTACTTCACGGCCCTGCGGGACTGGCTGAAACGCTGGCCGGAGACCCGACATCTGGCCGGGCATCCCGCTCTGGTGCTGGCCCTGGTGTTCGGCCCGGTGGATTATCTGGCCCGGCCCTGGTTGGACGGGCTGATGCCGGCCAGCCCCCTGGAGCACCGGGACGCCCTGGCGGATGCCGCGGTGCGGGCGTTGCTGGGCGGGTAAAAGGTGGTCAGACGACGTCGCGATAGCTCCAGCCGACACTCCGCTAAGCTGTGATATAACGCGGAAATCATTACCTATATCTTTCAGAGAAGTATGGAGATTTATGGAAGAAGTAATTATCGATCAATGGGCACAGATAGCCGAGCTGGAAATTGAATTTCCTTCGGAATATTTCCGAGGGCAAGCTGATGCGAACTGGCCGATTTCTTCTTCTTTACAACGCAGCATGAAAGGCTCTGACTTTGAGACTGAATTATCCAACATTGAGTATTGGCTTTTGAGACGTTTCAAGAGGGGAGCAGGAAGGTATCTTGAATCCTTGCCCGAAGATGATGATGTCGTTTCTTGGCTGTCTTTGATGCAGCACCATGGTACACCTACCCGTCTTATTGATTTCACTAGATCTTTTTATGTTGCTATGTACTTCGCTCTATCCGGGGCGTCGAGTGATTCGGCTGTTTGGGCAATTGACCCATTCTTCTTATTCGACGTTGTCGATACGCTCTCTGGTGAGGGGAGGGTGGGTTTGAGAGATGAGTGGGATGATTCATCCACTAGATTTGGAAATCGTTTCCTCGGATCGCTTCTAAAAACAGCTAGCTCAGCTTCCGGCCCGGCTGACGCTAGTGGCGTTATCGCTGTGGAGCCGTGCCAATTCCACAATCGCCTTAGCATTCAGCAGGGAATTTTTTTGATGCCCTTGGATCTTCAACTGGATCTGATAGGAAACCTTTTGAACTATGAGTCGAGCTGTGAAAACCCGATTAGGAAAATAATAATAAAAGAAAACCTAATTGAGACCGGACTGGCTCATTTAAGGGCAATGAATATCACCGCCGAAACCCTTTTTCCTGGGATCGATGGCTTTGCAAAGTCACTAGTACATCAGCATTTGTGTAGGAATTCATAATAGCGGCCAATTCGGTCTGGGCTAAGCGCATATCTCTTTGTAGGTCGTCGCTGACCATCGCAGCTTTCAGGCCGCATCCCGCTTAGCAATAGCCCGCAGCACCAGCCGGCACTGGTTGTCCCCGTATTCGCGGATGTCGGCGGCGGCTTGCTCGGCGTTGCGGGCGAGCACGTTTTCCAGTAGCCGCTGGAAGATCTTCAATGACATATCGAATTCGGTGGTGTCTTCCTGCAGGGCGATGTACGAGAAGCGCTTGAGCAGGGGCACCAGGTCTTCGATGTCGTCGGCCAGGTAGCGGTTGCGGGCGAAGCGGGCGGTGGCCATTTCCACGAAGCGGAAGGCGACCTGGTGGGCGCCGGGCATGTCGGCGTTGCGGTAGTGGCGCTCCAGCTCGGGGAGCATCATGGCCAGGTCTTCGATCTCGCCGGGTTTCCAGTCCCGGGCGGCCTGGGCGGCCAGGTGGGAGAGCAGCAGGAACAGGAAGTTATACAGGTCGCGGACCTCGCTTTCCGTGACCTCGCAAACCCGCGCGCCCCGGCGCGGTTGAAGCCGGATCAGGTGACGCTTTTCCAGCAGCCTGAAGGCCTCTCGAAGTGAGTTAGTGCTCACATCCAGCTCTTTGGCGAGCTCCGCTTCCGGCAGCTTTTCGCCGGGCGCGAGGTCGCCGCGCACGATGCGTTCGCTCAGGTGCTCGGCGATCTGTTCACTGAGACTCACTGCTTTCAGCGACATGGGGCTCCTCCGGGTTCTGGTGGCTATTATCCGCGCACTTTCCTTCTGTGTCACGAATTGAGTTGTTTGACAATTCAAGAATTGCTGTTAATGTTGCCATCGAAGAATGACAAAGTAACGGCTGTGTCGGCTGGATCTGTCCGCCCGACCGCCTGCTGGCTAAAGACAGAGCCTGGCGAGGACCACGGCCAGGGAGGAGACGAACCATGTTCGCGAAAATGCATTCCGATACGATGCTGAAGCTTAAGAAGTGGGGTTATCTGGCCTTCTGGGCGGCGGTGCTGCCGTTGTTGCCTTTGAGCGCCTTTATCGGCCGTGAGTCCGGCACCCAGGACTACTGGGCCTGGTTCCTGTACTTCGTGGTGTTCGGCATCATTCCGGTGCTCGATTACATGATCGGCAAGGACCCGTCCAACCCGGACGAGCACCAGCAGGTGCCTTCCATGAGCCAGGAGCGCATCTACACCAGCGCGCTGTTCCTGATGGGCTTTATCTGGCTGGGCGTGCTGTTCTTCGCCGGCTGGGTGTTCGTGAATAACGACTATTCCCTGCTCGGCCAGCTGGGCTGGATCGTCTCCATTGGCACCGTGGGCGGCATCATCGCCATCAACCTGGGCCATGAGTTCGTGCACAAGGACCCCAAGCTGGAGAACTGGATGGGCGGCCTGCTGCTGTCCTCGGTGACCTACGCCGGCTTCAAGGTGGAGCACGTCCGGGGCCACCACGTGCATGTGTCCACCCCGGAAGACGCGTCCTCGTCCCAGTACAACCAGGGCCTGTACGAATTCCTGCCGCGCGCCTTCAAGCACAACTTCCTTAACGCCTGGAAGCTGGAGAAGCAGTATCTGGAGCGCAAGGGTAAGAAGAACTTCAGCCGTCACAACGAGTTGATCTGGTGGTATTCGATTTCCGCGCTGTTCGCGGTGGCGTTCGGTCTCGCGTTTGGCTGGATGGGTGTGCTGTTCTTCGTGGCGCAGAGCTTCGTGGCCGCCTTTACTCTGGAAGTGATCAACTACATCGAGCACTACGGCCTGCACCGCCGGGTCACCGACAAGGGCCGCTACGAGCGGGTGACCCCGGCGCACAGTTGGAATTCCAATTACCTGCTCACCAATCTGGCGCTGTTCCAGCTGCAGCGGCATAGCGACCACCATGCCTACGCCAAGCGCCGCTACCAGGTGCTGCGTCACTACGAAGAGAGCCCGCAGTTGCCGGGCGGTTACGCCGCCATGTACGTGCTGGCGCTGGTGCCGCCGCTGTGGAAGAAAGTGATGAACCCCCGTGTGGCGGCCTACTACGAGGGTGAGATGGACCAGCTTTTCCGTGGCGAACGGCGGATCAACAACATCGCTTAAACCCCTTTTGCCCCGCTACCCCGCGGGGCTTTTTTTGTGGGTCCGTTTCGCGCGCTCAGTCGCCGGTGAAGTCCGGGGCGCGTTTGTCGATAAACGCCTGCACCGCTTCCTGGTGGTCCGAGGTGGAATGGGCCAGCGCCTGCATGGCGGCGGACATTTCCAGCAGGGCGTCCAGGCGCAGGGAGCGGCCGGCCCACAGTAGCCGCTTGGTCATGCGCACCGCCTGGGTGGGGTTCACGGCGATGCGTTGCGCCAGGGCGCGGGCTTCGTCCAGCAGCTGGCCGTCCGGCACCACCCGGGACACCAGGCCGCAGGCCAGGGCTTCGTCGGCTTTGACGCGGTCGCCGGTGAGCGCCATTTCCGTCGCCTTGGAAAAGCCCACCACCCGTTGCAGCAGCCAGGCGCCGCCGTCGCCGGGAATGATGCCCAGCTTGACGAAGCTCTCCGCGAACCAGGCGCTTTCGCCGGCGATGCGCAGGTCGCACATGCAGGCCAGGTCGCAGCCGGCGCCCACCGCCGGGCCGTTGACCGCCGCGATCACCGGCACTTCCAGCTTCTCGAACGCCAGCGGAATGCGCTGGATGCCCTGTTTGTAGTTGAGCCGGGTCTTCGCTGGTCGGGCGTCGTTGAGGCCACCGGCGGCGCCCATTTTCTTGACGTTGCCCCCGCTGGAGAAGGCGCTGCCGGCGCCGGTGAGGATCGCCACGCGGGCGTCCGGGTCGGTTTCCAGCCGCGCCAGGGCGGCCAGCAGCGCCTCGATCATGTCGTCGTCGGAGATCGGGTTGCGGGTCTCCGGGCTGTTGAGGGTTAGGGTGACGATGCCGTCGTCGCGCTGGTACTGGATCAATTCGCTCATCGGAACTCCATGCTAATGTTGGATGGGTAAATAATAACGACCCATCGGGAGAGACTAATTCAATGAGCCGCGATACGTCTGCATCCTCCACCGGCCGGGTGATCCTGCCCGCTCCGGATCTTGATTGGCTGGCCCTCCACCAGGAGCCGATTCTGGAACCGGAGCGAGCCATCATCGACCCGCATCACCATCTTTGGGACGCGCCCCGCCCGCGCTACCTGCGCGATGACATCGAGCGCGACCTGGCCGCCGGCCACGACGTGCGCGCCACGGTGTTCGTGGAGTGTTCGGAAGGCTACTACAGCGACGGCGACGAGGCGTTGCGCCCGGTGGGCGAAACCGTGTTCGCCGAGGGCGTGGCCGCCGCCACCGGCGGGCGGGTGTGCACCGGCATCGTCGGCTATACGGATCTGCGCCAGGGCGCGGCGGTGAAGGGCGTGCTGGAGGCCCACCTGGAAGCCGGCAAGGGCCGCTTCCGGGGCATCCGTCAGTCCAGTGTCTGGGACCCGGACCCGAATATCCGCACCACCCGCCGGGTGCTGCCGGCGGGCCTGCTGCTGGACCAGGACCTGCGCCGCGGGTTCGCCGAGCTGGCGCCACTGGGGCTGAGTTTTGATTGCTGGAACTACTTCCACCAGATCGACGACCTCACCGACCTGGCGCGGGCCTTCCCGGAGACGAATATCGTGCTGGACCACGTTGGCGGCGTGCTGGGCGTGGGCGATTACGCCGGCCGGAGCGAGCAGGTGTTCAGTGAGTGGCGCCGCGCCATCGAGGCGCTGGCCGCCTGCCCCAATGTGTCGGTGAAACTGGGCGGGCTGGGCATGCACAGCTGCGGCTTCGAGTTGGATCAGCGGCCCCGGTCGCCTTCTTCCCAGACGCTGGCGGATCTGTGGCGGCCCTGGTTCCAGGTGTGTGTGGACGCCTTCGGCGTGGAGCGCGCCATGTTCGAGAGCAATTTCCCGGTGGACCAGCTGTCCTGTTCCTACGCGGTGCTGTGGAACGCCTTTAAACGGCTGGCCGGAGAGTGCTCGGAGGCGGAGAAGCAGGCGCTGTTTTACGATACCGCCAAGCGTGTTTACCGGCTCGACGTGCCCTGAGCTACTGGCGCCAGAACAGCGGCGTGAACAACACCAGGAAGGTGAAAATCTCCAGGCGGCCGAGCAGCATCAGCAGGGTCATCATCCACTTGGCTTCGTCGGTGATGTTGGCGAAGCCGCCACCCACCTGGCCGATGCCCACGCCCAGGTTGTTGATCGACGCGGCCACCGCGCTCACCGCGGTGGTCAGGTCCATGCCGGTCATGGTGAACAGCAGGGTGAAGATCACCGACAGGGTGATGTATACGCCCACGAACCCCCACACCGCCTGCAGCACCCGGTCGTTGACCACGTGCTTCCCAAAGCGCAGCGCGAAGACGCCGTTGGGATAGATCAACCGGCGCAGCTCGCGGATGCTATGGCGGAACACCAGCGCGGCGCGCACCACTTTCATACCGGCCGCCGTGGAGCCGGCACAGCCACCGATAAAACTGGTGAGCACCAGCAGCAATGGAATAAAGCCCGGCCACGCCGCCGCGTTGGTGCTGGTCAGGCCGGTGCCGGTGCCGAACGACGCCACCTGGAAGGCCGCGTGGCGGGTAGCTTCGCCGGGCTCTTCGTGAATGCCGAAAACCAGCAGGCCGCCGCCCACCATCAGCATGTAAAGGAGCATCAGGCCGAGGAAGAAGCGGCATTCCGGATCTTGTAGATAGGCCAGCAATGTCTTGCCCCGCCACACTGCGAAATGCAGCGCGAAACTGATGCCGCCGATCAGCATGAACACGGTGGCGATAATGTCGATGGGTGTGCTGTTCCAATAGGCCATGGAGGCGTCGTGGGTGGAGAAGCCGCCGGTGGAGACGGTGCTGAAGCTGTGGCAGATGGCATCGAACAGCGTCATGCCGGCCAGCCAGTAGGCCAGCGCGCAGGCGATGGTGATCGCCAGGTAGACGTACCACAGCGCTTTGGCGGTCTCGGCGATGCGCGGCGTCAGCTTGGACTCTTTCATCGGCCCGGGAATTTCCGCCTTGTACAGCTGCATGCCACCAATGCCCAGCATCGGCAGAATCGCCACCGCCAGCACGATTACGCCCATGCCGCCCAGCCACTGCAGCTGCTGGCGGTAGAACAGCATCGATTTGGGCAGATCGTCCAGGTCGGACAGCACCGTGGCGCCGGTGGTGGTGAGGCCGGACACGGACTCGAATACCGCGTCGGTGAAGCCCACTGGCACCGCCTCGGAGATCAGCATCGGCAGCGCGCCGATCACCCCCAGCACCGACCAGAACAGGGTCACCACCAGGAAGCCGTCGCGCACCTGCAGCTCGGCACGCTGGCGGAAGAACGGCAGCCACAGGGCCAGGCCCAGCAGCATGGAAATGGTGAACGACACCAGGAAGGGGCCTTCGCTGCCGTCCCGGTACAGATAGGCCACCGCCACCGGCGGCATCATGGTGAAGCTGAAGACCACCAGCAGCAGGCCCAGAATCTTCGAGATCAGCGCGAAGTGCATGGGCAGGGTCCCCTAGAAGAACGTGAAACCAACTTGGAACAGTTTTTCCACGTCCCGAATGCGGCGTTTGTCGATCAGGAACAGAATCACGTGGTCGTCCGGCTCGATGACGATATCGTCATGGGCGATCAGCACTTTCTCGCCGCGCACCACGGCGCCGATGGTGGTGCCCTCGGGCAGGTCGATGTCCTCGATGGCGCGGCCCACCACCTTGGAGGACTTGGCGTCGCCGTGGGCGATCGCCTCTATGGCCTCGGCGGCGCCGCGGCGCAGGGAGTAGACGTTGACCACGTCGCCGCGCCGCACATGGGTGAGCAGGCTGCCGATGGTGGACTGCTGCGGCGAGATGGCGATGTCGATGTCGTGGCCCTGCACCAGGTCCACGTAGGCCGGGTTGGCGATCAGCGTCATTACCTTGCGCGCGCCCAGCCGCTTGGCCAGCAACGACGCCATGATGTTGGCCTCGTCGTCGTTGGTCAGCGCGCAGAACACGTCGGTGTTCTCGATGTTGGCCTTGAGCAGCTCGTCGCGGTCGGTGGCCATGCCCTGCAACACCACGGTGTGGCCGAGCCGCTCGCCGAGCCATTCGGCCCGCTGCGGCGAGCGCTCGATGATCTTCACGTTGTAGCGGTGCTGGATGCTCTTCGCCAGCCGGTAGCCGATGTTGCCGCCGCCGGCGATCAGCACCCGCTTGTAGTTGTGCTCCAGGCGGCGCAGCTCGCTCATCACCGCGCGGATGTCGTTCTTGGCGGCGATGAAGAACACTTCGTCGTCCGCTTCGATGACGGTGTTGCCCTCGGGAATGATCGGCCGGTTACGGCGGAAGATCGCCGCCACCCGCGTGTCCACATTGGGCATGTGCTTGCGCAGCTCGCGCAGCTCGTTGCCCACCAGCGGGCCGCCGTAATAGGCGCGCACCGCCACCAGTTGCACCCGGCCGGTGGCGAAGTTCACCACTTGCAGGGCGCCGGGGTGTTCGATGAGACGCTTGATGTAGTCGGTGACCACCTGCTCCGGGCTGATGATCACGTCGATGGGAATGGCGTTCTCGTTGAACAGCTTGTCGGCGCGGCTGGTGTAGTGGGCGGTGCGGATGCGGGCGATCTTGGTGGGGGTGCGGAACAGGGTGTAGGCCACCTGGCAGGCGACCATGTTCACTTCGTCGGAATTGGTCACGGCGATCAGCATGTCGGCGTCTTCGGCGCCGGCTTCCTTGAGCACCCAGGGATAGCAGCCCATCCCGAGCACGGTGCCAATGTCCAGACGGTCCCCCAGTTCCCGCAAGCGCTCGCCGTCGATGTCGATGACGGTGATGTCGTTGCGTTCCCCCGCCAGGTTCTCCGCCAGGGTGCCGCCCACCTGGCCGGCACCGAGAATGATGATCTTCATGATCGCTGGTCGGTCACCTTGTTGTCGTCGGCCGCCTTGCGTTTATGCAGGCAGGCCAGGTAAAAGCCGTCGGGCCCGTTATCCCGTGTCAGCAGTTGCCATCCCGCCGCCACCGGCGCGGCGTCGGCCGGCGGTTCGGTGCGGTCCTCGGCGTCATCGGTGCGCGCCAGGAAGTCCGCGATCTGGCGGTCGTTCTCGTCGCGCAGCACCGAGCAGGTGGCGTACACCAGCCGCCCGCCGGGGCGCAGAAGCGGCCATAGTGCATCCAGCATGCGCGCTTGTAAATCCACCAAGGGTGGCAGGTCGGTGCGCCGGCGGTGCCATTTCACGTCCGGCTGACGGCGCAGAATGCCGCTGGCGGAACAGGGCGCGTCGAGCAGGATGGCGTCGAAGGGCTCGCCGTCCCACCAGGCGTCCGGCTCGGCGGCGTCGCCCTGCACCAGCTCGGCCTGGGCGCCGATGCGGCGCAGCGCGTCGCGTACCCGGTCCAGGCGGCGCGCGGACAGGTCCAGCGCGGTCACCCGGGCGCCGGGGAAGGCTTCCAGTATCTGGCCGGTCTTGCCGCCGGGGGCGGCGCAGGCGTCCAGCACCCGGCCGCCGTCCGGCGCCGCCAGCTGTTCTACCGGCAACTGGGCGGCTTCGTCCTGCACCGAATAGCCGCCGCTGTCGAAGCCGGGCAGCTGCGACACCGGGCGCGGCGGCGATAAATACAGGCTCCACGGCGACAGGTCGCCGGGCCGGGCGCCGTCGCCGAGCTCGGCCAGGGCCTGGTCGCGGCTGTGCTGGCGACGGTTCACGCGCAAGGTGAACGGCGGCGGCGCCAGGGCCGCCCGGGCCAGGTCGTCGGCCTGTTCCGGCCAGTCCTGCTGGAACGACCGCCACAGCCAGCCGGGCAGTGAATAGCGCACCGCCGGGTCGTAGTCGGCGAACACCTGCGCCGGGTCCAGGCCGTCGGCCTTGCGCAGCAGAGCGTTGATCAGGCCGCTGGCCCAACCCGCCTTCAGCTGACGGCAGAGTTCCGGGTAGGCGTTGACCACCGCGTGGGCCGGGCGCTCCGTGAACCACAGTTCATAGAGGCCGCACAGCACCGCCAGGCGTACCGCCTGGGCCTTGGGTTTGAGGGGCTTGTCGAGCTGGCTGTTGAGCCACTGGTTGAGCGGCCGCAGGTGGCGGCAGACGCCGAAGCACAGGTCGCGCATCAGGCCGCCGGCGGCGCCGTCGGGCACGCCCCGGGCAAGCACTTCACGCAGGCTGGCGCCGTCCCCCTCGCCGGGCAGTACCCGCTCCAGGGCGCGCACCGCCGCCAGCCGGGGATCCGGCGCCTTACTCAAGGGTGGCCCCCGGCTGGAACAGCTCCGGGTGGCCGCGTCGTACCTCGGCCACGGTCATCGGGCGTTTGCCGGGCAGCTGTACCCGGCTCAACAGAACGGCGCCGTCGCCACAGGCCACGGTCAGGCCGTCGTCGCTGACGGTGACGATGCGGCCGGGCTCCGGCTCGCCGGTGTCCGGCACCTCCTCGGCGTCCCACACCCGCAGGGGTTGGCCGCCGAAGTCCACCCAGGCCACCGGCCAGGGGTTAAAGGCGCGCACCCGGTTGACCAGGGCGGCGCCGGGCAGGCGGAAGTCCAGCCGGGCGCCGGCCTTGGTGAGTTTGGCCGCGTAGGTAACGCCCTCTTCCGGCTGCGGACGGGCCTGTTCCAGGTGGCCGGGCAGATCCTCAAGCACGGTGCCCAGCAGCCGGGCGCCCTGCTCGGCCAGGCGGTCGTGCAGCTCGCCGCCGGTCTCGCGCTCGCCGATGGTCAGCGCTTCGCTGAGCAGCATCGGGCCGGTGTCCAGGCCGGCGTCCATTTGCATGATGGTGGTGCCGGTTTCCCGGTCGCCGGCCTGGATCGCCCACTGGATCGGCGCCGCGCCGCGCCAGCGCGGCAGCAACGAGCCGTGCACGTTGACGCAGCCGAGCCGGGGCAGGGCCAGCACCGCGCGGGGAATAATCAGGCCGTAGGCGACCACGATCAGCGCGTCCAGCTCCAGCTCGCGCAGCTGGTTCTGGATCTCGTCGGTCTTCAGGGAGTCCGGCTGCAGCACCGGCAGGTCGTGTTCCAGGGCCAGTTTTTTCACCGGTCCGGGCTGCACTTTCTTGCCGCGGCCGGCGCCGCGATCCGGCTGGGTGAGCACCGCGGCGATGGTGTGAGGGCCGTCGAGCAGCGCTTGCAGGCTGACGGCGGCGAAATCCGGGGTGCCGGCGAAGGCGAGGCGAAGCGGTTTCAAATCAGTTCTCAGGCCTGTTGGCGGTGTACTTTCTGAAGCTTCTTCTTGATCCGATCACGCTTCAGGCGGGACACATAGTCGACAAAGAGCTTGCCGTCCAGGTGGTCGATCTCGTGCTGGATGCAGGTGGCCAGCAGCCCGTCGGTCTCGATCTCGAACGGCTCGCCGTTGCGGTCCAGGGCGTTGATGCGCACCCGTGACGGGCGTTCCACCTTCTCGTAGAAGCCGGGCACCGACAGGCAGCCCTCTTCGTAGGGGGCCAGATCCTCGGTGAGGGGCGTGATCTCCGGGTTGATGAACACCAGCGGCTGATCGCGGGTTTCCGACACGTCGATCACCAAAAGCCGCTTGTGCACATTCACCTGGGACGCCGCCAGGCCGATTCCCGACGCCTCGTACATGGTTTCGATCATGTCGTCGATCAGATTGCGAAGCGCGTCATCCACCGTCTCCACCGGTTTTGCTACGGTGCGAAGGCGTGGGTCGGGGAATTCGAGTATCTCAAGCTTGGCCATGGGGTTCCTGAGTTTTCAAACACTTGGGAAGGTGCTTTAAAGTCGGTTGCTAAATATATGATAGCGTTGCTAATATCCGAAAACGACTGTGCTCGATCCGGGGGTGTGTCCGCCGTTCCGCGGACACCAATAATGATAAAAGGAATCCGCTGATGATGAAATCGCTGCAGCGAATCCTGTACGTGGGGTTGCTGGTGGTGACGTCCGCTGTCATGGCCGACACCATCGCGCTACGAGACGACCATCCTAATGTGTATTACGTCAAAAAGGGCGATACCCTTTGGGACATCAGTGGCCGTTTCCTCGAGAACCCCTGGCAGTGGCCGGAACTCTGGCACGACAACCCGGATATCGACAACCCGCATTTGATCTATCCCGGCGATGAAATCCGCCTATTCTGGCAGGATGGCGAGCCGCGCCTGGCGGTGAACCGGGATAACGTGAAGCGCACCAAGCTGTCCGACGGCACCGTCAAGCTGACGCCCCGGGTTCGTGAAGTGGACCGCGACAGCGCCATTCCCGCCATTCCCATGAGCGCCATCCAGAGCTATCTCAAGGACGCCCTGGTGATGGACCGCGACGAGATTCTCTCCGCGCCCTACCTGATCGGCGGCCAGGACCGCCGGGTGGTGTTCGGCATGGGCGACACCGTCTACGCCCGGGACCCGGAAGACCGCTTCGCCGATCTGCAGCGCCGCTACGGCATCTACCGGGTGGGCGAGGAATACGTGGACCCGGAAACCCAGGAAGTGCTCGGCTACGAAGCCCGCCGCACCGGCCTGGCCAGCGTCCGCGATCAGGAAGAGGACATGACCACTCTGGAGGTGATCCGCTCCTCCGAGGACGTGCGCGTGGACGACCGCCTGTTCCAGCAGCCGGACCGGGAAGTGCGCGCGGTGCTCTATCCCCACGCCCCCGACGAGAAGATCACCGGCCACATCATCCGTTTCTTCGACCGCATCAACAGCGTGGCGCGTAACGACGTGGTGGTGATCAACAAGGGCGAGCGCGAGGGCATGGAACCCGGCCATGTGCTGGAAATCTTCCAGCAGGGCGAGCTGGTGCGTGACCGCCAGCAGGACGAAATGGTGCGCCTGCCCCGCACCAAGGCCGGCACTCTGGTGCTGTTCCGGGTCCATGAAAAGGTCAGCTACGGCCTGATCATGGAATCCACCCGGCCGATCTACATGCAGGACATCGTGGAGAGCCCGGAAGGCAGCTACTGATTCTAGTCTGATAACCGTCTAGCACGGCGCACAGGGAGGTGCGCGATGGATGCCCAACTCAAACGGCTGGTGCTGTGCGCCGCCTTTTCACCCTACTCGGCCCGGCTCGGCCGGGCACTGCGTGAATGTCCCCCCGACGACACCCCGCTGGAGCACTTCCGCCCCTGGCTGCCCAATAACAACCGGTTGCCGGCCCGCCGGCTGCGTCAGCCGGAAGCCCTGCGCGAGACCCTGACGGCCCTGTCCTCGCTGGGCTGGCGCTGGCTGGCCCTGGGCGACGACGACTACCCGCCGCTGCTGGCGGACCTGCCGGACGCGCCCGGGGTGCTGGCGGTGCGCGGTGACCCGGCCATCCTGGCCGGTCCGCAGCTGGCCATGGTGGGCGCCCGGGCCGCTTCCGCCGACGGCACCGACAACGCCTTCCGCTTCGCCCGCTCGCTGGCCGCCGCCGGCTTCGCCATCACCAGCGGCCTGGCGCTGGGCGTGGACGCCGCCGCCCACCGGGGCGCGCTGGCCGCGTGCGGCGCCACCGTGGCGGTGCTCGGCAACGGCCCGGACCGCATCTACCCGCCCCACCACCGCAAGCTGGCACACCAGATCATCGAGGGCGGCGGTGTCCTGGTCACCGAGTTCGCCCCCGGCAGCCAGCCGCGCCGCGAGTATTTCCCGGCGCGCAACCGGGTGATCAGCGGGCTCAGTTTCGGCACCATTGTGGTGGAGGCGGCACTGCGCAGTGGTTCCCTGATTACCGCCCGCACCGCCGCCGAACAGGGCCGCGAGGTGTTCGCCATCCCCGGCGCGCTGCATAACCCGCTCAGCAAGGGCTGCCACCGGCTGCTGCGCGACGGCGCCAACTGGCTGGAGAGCGTCGACGATGTGCTGAACGCCTTCGGCGATTTCCGCCGTACCCTGGCGGACAGCCCGGCGCTGTCGGCGGCCCGCGGCCCGGACGACACCACTGGCCTTTTGGCGCATTTCACCACCGGCATCAACGGCCTGGACGATCTGGCCAGCCGCAGCGGGCTGCCGATGACCGAACTGGCGGAGCAGCTCGCCGAGTTGGAGCTGGACGGCAAGATCAAACGGGTGACCGGCGGCTACAGCCGCCATCGCGGGCTTGCCTGACCGTCCGGGCTTGGGTACCTTCGCGGCCAGTAACCACACGAGGAACGGTGATGACCCCGCAAACGCCGGAGCCAGGCCAGCATCTGCTCAGTGCCGCGCACATTATTCGCGCCGGCGGTGTCATCGCCTATCCCACCGAGACCGTCTACGGCCTGGGCTGCGACCCCTTCGATGAGGGCGCGGTCCGCCGGGTGCTGGCGATCAAGCAGCGGCCGGTGGAAAAAGGCCTGATTCTGGTCGCCTCGGACCTGGCCCAGCTCGACGGCCTGGTGCGGTTGGACGACGCCCAGCGGGAACGGCTGCGCCAGGCCTGGCCGGCGCCGGTGACCTACCTGCTGGACGCCACCGAGCGGGTGCCGGCCTGGATTCGCGGCGCCCACGCCAAGGTGGCGGTGCGGGTCAGCGCCCACCCGCTGGCGCGTGCCCTGGCGGCGGCGGTGGGCACGCCGATCGTGTCCACCAGCGCCAACCGGGCCGGGCGGCCGCCCGGACGCAACCGGTTTCAGGTCGGCAAAGCGCTGGGCGGGGATCTGGATTTTATCGTCACCGGCGATTGCGATCCGCTCGGCAAGCCGTCCACCATTATCGATCTGCAAAGCGGTCGTACCCTGCGAGACTGACATGAATGACGTATCCCCCCAGGCGGTGAAGGACTATCTGCTCGATTTGCAGGACCGCATCTGCGCGGCACTGGAGAGCGAGGACGGCCAGGGCCGCTTCGAGGAAGACGCCTGGGACCGGGCGGAAGGCGGCGGTGGCCGCAGCCGCGTACTCACCGAGGGCGCGGTGATCGAAAAGGGCGGGGTTAATTTCTCCCATGTGTTCGGCGACCGCATGCCACCCTCCGCCACCGCCCACCGGCCGGAGCTGGCCGGGCGGTCGTTCCAGGCCATGGGGGTATCGCTGGTGATTCACCCGCACAACCCCTATGTGCCCACCAGCCACGCCAATGTGCGCTTTTTCGTCGCCGAGAAGGAAGGCGAAGCGCCGGTGTGGTGGTTCGGCGGCGGCTTCGACCTGACCCCCTTTTACGGCTACGAGGAAGACGCGGTGGCCTGGCACCGGGCCGCCCGGGACGCCTGCGCGCCCTTCGGCGACGACCTCTACGGGGAGTTCAAGCGCTGGTGCGACGACTATTTCTATATCAAGCACCGTGACGAGCCGCGCGGCGTGGGCGGGCTGTTCTTTGATGACTTCAACCGTCTCGACTTCGAACACAGCTTCGCGCTGATGCGCAGCATCGGCGACGGCTTTATCGGCGCCTACCGGCCGATCATGGCGCGCCGCAAAGCGGTGCCCTACGGCCAGCGCGAGCGCGACTTCCAGCTCTATCGCCGTGGCCGCTATGTGGAATTCAACCTGGTCTATGACCGCGGCACCCTGTTCGGCCTGCAGTCCGGCGGCCGCACCGAATCGATCCTGATGTCGCTGCCGCCGTTGGTGCGCTGGGACTACGACTGGCGGCCAGAACCCGGTTCCCCGGAAGCGGAGCTGCACGAGAAATTCCTGATCCACCGGGAGTGGCTATGAGCGACCGTTACGCGGTATTCGGCAACCCGGTGAGCCACAGCCGTTCGCCGGACATCCACCACGCCTTCGCCGCCCAGCGCGGCGAGGACCTGGTCTATGAGCGCATTGAAGCGCCGGTGGACGGCTTCCCGGCGGCGCTGGCGGCGTTCTTCGACGCCGGCGGGCGCGGCGCCAACGTCACCGTGCCGTTCAAGGAGCAGGCCTTCGATCTGTGCGATCGGCTCACCGAGCGGGCCCGCCAGGCCGGCGCCGTGAACACCCTGTGGCGGGTCGACGGCGCCCTGCACGGCGGCAACACCGACGGCGCCGGCCTGGTGGCCGATCTGCGCGGCAATCAGGGCTGGGCCCTGGCGGGCCGCCGGGTGCTGGTGCTCGGCGCCGGCGGTGCGGTGCGCGGCGTGCTCGGCCCGTTGCTGGCCCAGAGCCCGGCGGAAGTGGTGATCGCCAATCGCACCCTGGGTCGCGCGGAAGCGCTGGTGGCGCAGTTCGCCGGCCAGGGCGTGCCGATGCACGCCGCCGCCCTGGATCAGCTGCGGCAGCCGTTCGACGTGCTGATCAACGCCATTTCCGCCGGGCTGCACGGTGAGATGCCGGCGCTCGATGCGACCCTGGTGGCGCCGGCATCGGTGGCCTACGACATGGTCTACGGCACCCAGCCCACGCCGTTCATGCGCTGGGCGGAAGGTCTCGGCGCGGCGGCGGTGTGCGACGGTCTGGGCATGCTGGTGGAGCAGGCGGCGGAAGCCTTCCAGGTGTGGCGGGGCTGGCGCCCGGACACCGCGCCGGTGCTGGCCCGGTTGCGCGGCGGCTAGGCCGCGCGGCACCCATTTTACAAACTTTGTCGCGTTGCGGCTGGCGGCGCTGGCCGAAACCCGGTGAAATATTCACCTATTGCCGCCCCTGCCTGGGTGGCCTTTTTTGCCTTTTGCGCTGAGGAAAACTCATGTTCCTGCCACGCTTGGTGGTATCGCTTGCCGCGAGCCTTGCCTGTGGTCTGATACAGGCCAACACCTTCGGTTTCTCCTGGGACAACGATGCCTTTCTGGGCCAGGACAAAAACTACACCAACGGTGTGCGTTTCAGCTGGGTCGGTGACGGTCAGTCGGATTGCCAGGCCAACGGCGGCCTGACCTGTGGCGTGGCCCGGGCGTTGGACCCGCTGCCGGGGGTGTCGGCCTCCGATGAGCGGCACGCGCTCACCGTGAGCCTGCAGCAGATCATGATCACCCCGTCCGACATCAGCCGTACCACACCGGATTACAACGACCTTCCCTATGTCGGCTATTCCAACCTGGAAGTGGGCCTGTTCAGTTGGGACCGGAAGAACCTGTTCGGCTACGGCGTGCGCGCTGGCATCGTCGGGCCGGATTCCGGCGCCGAGCAGTCCCAGAAGTTCGTGCATAAAGTGGTCGGTGCCAACGAACCCCAGGGTTGGGACGACCAGCTCGGCCACGACGCCATCGGCGGGGTGTATTTCCTGCACGCGCACCGCCTGTTCCGCACCATCAACGACGCCGGCTATCAGACCGAACTGGGCGCCGCCTGGGGCATCGACGCCAACAATTTCGACGGTGGCGCCCAGGTCGGTGGCTTTATTCGCTTCGGCCGTAACCTGCCCGGTAATTTCATTCCCGATTACGCCGGCCTCGGCACCGCCGGTTCGCTGGTGGGCCTGTTCGATACGCCCGGGTTCGGTTGGGAGGTATTCCTCGGGTTAAGCGGCAAGTATGTGGGGTATTCCTATATCGAAGAGAACGCCGGGCCTTACAACATCGAGGCTAGCGACGGCGTTGGCGCGGTCATTACCGGCTTCGGGGTGCGCAGCGGTGGCGGTTTCAGTTTCACCATGACGGTGCAGACCTCCACCTCGCCGGTGCGTGATAACAACGACCCGATGAGCTTCGGCAATATGTCGTTTATGTGGGCGATTTAAGAGCCCTGGAGCTCATCCAGGTACTGGTCTTTAAGCTTCACGTAGTTGCCGGCCACATAGGGCAGGAACTCGATCTCCTTGGCGGTCAGCTCGCGCACCGGCCGCGCCGGCCGGCCCCGGTACAGCCAGCCGGAGGCCAGCCGTTTGCCCGGGCTCACCAGGCTGCCGGCGGCCAGCATCACGTCACTTTCCACCACGGCGCCGTCCATGATCATGGTCTGCATACCGATCATCACCCGGTCGCCGAGGGTGCAGCCGTGCAGCATCGCCTGATGGCCCACGGTGACGTCGTCGCCCAGGGTCAGCGGGAAGCCGCCGGGGTTGAAGGCGGAGTCATGGGTGATGTGCAGCACGGCGTTATCCTGCACACTGGTACGGGCGCCGATGACGATGCGGTGCATGTCGCCGCGCACCACGGCGCCGGGCCATACCGAGCTGTCGTCGCCGAGGGCCACATCGCCGATCACGGTGGACGCCGGGTCGATGAAAACCCGTTCACCCTGGCTTGGCACCTTGTTCTGGAAGCTTCGAATCCCCATCTCACACCTATTCATCAAGACGAATCAGACCCGTTATAACGAGAGGCACCATGAGTCACAACCCGCTGATTGATTACCCGGACCTGCCGCCCTTCTCCGAAATCCGCCCGGAGCACGTGAAACCGGCGGTGGAGCAGTTGGTGGAAGCGGGCCGCGAGCGTATCCGCAAGGTGCTGGCCGAGGGTGACTTCAGCTACCGGGCTCTGGAGCTGACCCTGGCCGAGGAAGACGAACGCCTGGAAAAGGCGTTTGGCCCGGTGGGCCACCTGAACGGGGTGGCCCAGGACGAAGCCTTGCGCGAAGCGTACAACGCCTGCATGCCGCTGATCAGTGAGTACAGCACCGAGGTGGGCCAGAACAGCGAGTTGTTCGCCGCCTACCAGGCGCTGCGCGACAGCGATGAATTCAAAACCCTGACGCCGGCCCAGCAGAAAGACATCGACAACACGCTGCGCGATTTCCGCCTGTCCGGCGTGGCCCTGCCCGAAGCGCAGAAAGCCCGGTACATGGAAAACGCCAAGCGGCTGTCGGAGCTGACCACCCGCTTCGAGAATAACTTGCTGGACGCCACCCAGGCTTGGCAGAAGCACGTCACCGATGAAACGGAACTGGCCGGGCTGCCGGACACCGCCCTGGCCGGCACCGCCGACCGGGCCCGCGCCGAAGGCCTGGAACAGGGCTGGCTGCTGACCCTGGATTTTCCGGTGTTCTTCGCGGTGATGAGCCACGCCGAGAACCGCGCCCTGCGCGAGGAAATGTACCGGGCTTTTACGACCCGGGCGTCCGACCAGGGCCCCCAGGCCGGTGAGTACGACAACGGCGCGGTGATGGACGAGATCCTTAAACTGCGGCACGAACAGGCCAACCTGCTCGGTTTCGCGAACTACGCGGACAAATCCCTGGCCACCAAGATGGCCCGGGACGTGGATGAGGTGATCGGTTTTCTCGACGACCTGGCCCGCCGCGCCAAGCCCCAGGCGGAACGGGAAGTGGCGGCCTTGAAAGCGTTTGCCGCCGAGCAAGGCGCCGACGACCTGCAGCCCTGGGACCTGGGCTACTGGAGCGAGCGGCTGCGCGAAGCCCGTTACGATCTGTCCGACGAGGCGCTGCGCCCCTGGTTCCCGGCGGAAAAAGTCATCGACGGTATGTTCCAGGTGGTCGGTAAGCTGTTCGGCATTCGCTTCCGCCAGCGTGATGACGTGGACACCTGGCACCCGGACGTGCGCTTCTTCGAACTGGTGGACGACGACGGCAGCGTGCGCGCCGCCTTTTATCTGGACATGTACGCGCGCAGCGGCAAGCGCGGCGGCGCCTGGATGGACGACGCCCGGGTGCGCCGCCGCCGCCTGGACGGCGACGTGCAAACGCCGGTCGCCTACCTGACCTGCAACTTCGCGCCGCCGGCCGGCGGCAAGCCCGGCCTGCTCACCCACGATGAAGTGGTCACCCTGTTCCACGAGTTCGGCCATGGCCTGCACCACATGCTCACTGAACAGGAAGTGGCCGGCATCTCCGGCATCAACGGCGTGGCCTGGGACGCGGTGGAGCTGCCCAGCCAGTTCCTGGAAAACTGGTGCTGGACCGAGGAAGGCCTGGCGCTGATTTCCGGCCACTACGAAACCGGCGAGCCCCTGCCCCGGGAAACCCTGGACAAGATGCTCGCCGCCAAGAACTTCCAGAGCGCCATGGGCATGATGCGTCAGTTGGAATTTTCGCTGTTCGACATGCGGCTGCACGCGGAATACCGCGAGGGCCTGGATATCCAGCAGGTGCTGGATGAGGTGCGCGAGCAGGTGTCGGTGATCAAGCCGCCGGCTTTCAACCGCTTCCAGAACGGCTTCGGGCATATCTTCGCCGGCGGTTACGCGGCGGGTTACTACAGCTACAAATGGGCGGAAGTGCTGTCCTGCGACGCCTATGCCCGTTTCGAGGAAGAAGGCCCGTTCAACGAAGCCACCGGTCGCGACTTCCGTGAAAAGATCCTGGCCCGCGGCGGCAGCCGCGAACCGATGGAATTGTTCGTCGATTTTCGCGGTCGCGAACCCAGTGTCGAACCGCTGCTTCGCCACAGCGGCATCGAAGGCTAGCTAATATGGTTAAACGTCAGTTCATCGCCGGGGCGAGCTGCCCCGGTTGTGGTGCCGTCGATCGCATCCAGCGCTGCAGCGACGGCGACAAAACGTGGATGGAGTGTGTCGCCTGCGGGCTGGTCCGTGACCTCGACCAGCCACCCGCCGCCGTCGACGCCACCGACGCCAACGAGCAGACGGTGACGCTAAAGCCCCGGCGTTAAGCGTTAGTAACGCCAGCCCGGTGAGCTCAGGAAGGCGTACACGAACACCACGGCCGTGATCAGAAACACCACCATCATCACGGTACCGATAATACCGAAGATCATCCCGGCGATGGCGGTGCCCCGCCCGCTGGGGTCCCGCTCGCCCCGGTCCATGGCTTTCAGCTCCAGCACCCCCAGTACCCAGGCGACCACCCCCAGCGGCGAGAACAGCAGCATGCTGATGAGGCCCAGGGTCAGTACCAGGGTGCCGCGATGCGGCTGCACCGCTGTTGCCGTCTGTTCGCTGTCGGTGGCTGGCACCGACGGTTGGTAGGGGCCGCGCTCAACGAAAGCGGCGGCCAGCAGCAGGCCCAGAGTGGTGGCACCGAAAACAAAATAGCCCGCTGAAACAATCATCGAATAGGCTTCCCAGGACAACAGCCCGTTACCGCTGAGCGGTACCAGAAAGTGGTTGGTCACCACCTGGAACACGGCCTGCAGCAGCAACACCGCACTGGCGAGGATCACCAGCAGGGACGCTTTGCGCGCCCGGCTTTTGAAGACGATGCCCAGCACCAGGCCGACAATGGCCGGTATAACAACGGGCAGAAGATTGATAATGGTACTGATGTAATTCGGCATGCGGCCCCCTTTCAACAATGGGTCGTAACCCTAGCGTTATCGTGGCGCCTTGTCCCCTCAAACAATCACACTTCCCGGTCGGCGTTGAGTCGCCCGTTGCAAAAGAAGGTAAAGCGGTGTGATTGGGGGTCGGCAAGTCCGCCCCGCAGGGCGCACTATGATTCTCCCGCCATGATGTTCATGGCGAGCGAAACCGATGAGAAAGGAGTTCTCTCATGTCCGACGATAAGGTAACCAAAGTTCTTAACGCTTTGATTCAAACCTGCCGGGATGGCGAAGAAGGTTTTCGCACTTGCGCCGAACAAATGGAAAAGCCGGAGCTGCAGCAGATTTGCAGAGACCGCGCCCAGGGCTGCGCCACGGCGGCGCAGGAACTGCAAGAGCTGGTGCGTGCCCAGGGCGGCGACCCGGAAGACAGCACCAGCTTCGCCGGCACGCTGCACCGCCGTTGGGTGGATCTGAAAGCGAAACTGATGGACCGCACCGACGAAACGGTGCTCAACGAATGCGAGCGCGGTGAGGATGTGGCCAAACACAACTACCAGAAGGCGCTTGAGGAGGAACTGCCGGAAGCGGTGCGCGCCGTGGTGGAAAAGCAGTACCAGGGCGTGAAGGAAAATCACGACAAGATCAAAGCACTGCGGGACGCGGAACGCACCAAGGCGTGACCCTTGTTGTGTGAAAACCCGAAGCAATAAAAAACCCGGCATCTGCCGGGTTTTTTATTAAAAGATCAGATTATTTCTCGACGAAGGCGCGCTCGATCACGTACTCGTGCATGTGACCGCCACGGGATTCGCGGAAACCCCAATCGTCCAGAATGTTGGTGAAGTCCTTCAGCATGGCGGGGCTGCCGCACAGCATGAAACGGTCTTCTTCCAGATTGGGCTTGGGCAGCTCCAGATCATCGAACAGCTTGCCGCTGGTCATCAGATCGGTGAGACGGCCCTTGTTGCGGTACGGCTCGCGGGTCACGGTGGGATAGTAGAGCAGCTGGTTACGAATAATGTCGCCGAAGAATTCGTTGTCCGGCAGCTCGTTCTCGATCACGTCCCGGTAGGCCAGCTCCGAGGTGTAGCGCACCCCGTGGGTGAGAATCACCTGATCGAACTGTTCGTAGATTTCCGGATCCTTGATGATGCTCAGGAACGGCGCCAGGCCGGTGCCGGTGGACAGCAGCCACAGGCGTTTGCCGGGCAGCAGATGGTCCGCCACCAAGGTGCCGGTGGGCTTGCGGCTCACATAAATCTTGTCGCCGGGCTGAATTTTCTGCAGCCGGGACGTCAGCGGGCCGTCCGGCACCTTGATGCTGAAGAACTCCAGCTCTTCCTCATAGTTGGCGCTGGCGATGGAATAAGCGCGCAGCAGCGGGCGGCCACCGTCCTGCTCCAGGCCGATCATGGTGAAATGGCCGTTCTTGAAGCGGAAGGCGGGATCGCGACTGGTGGTGAAACTGAACAGGGTTTCATTCCAGTGGCGAACGCTGGTGATGGTTTCAGTATTCAAATTTGACATATGCTAATACGCTTTTATTCCGAAATCTCCAGTTGGTGAGAATATAATCACCCGGGAGATATCGGTAAAATGGGTTATTCCGATATTTGATATCGATTATACCGATGAGGCCGTTATGCGCTACACCCTCCGCCAGCTCGAGGTGTTCCTCGCCACCGCTCATTTCGAGAACGTCAGCCGTGCCGCCGATCACCTCAGCATGTCCCAGTCCGCCGCCTCCGGTGCCCTCAAAGAGCTGGAGTCCCAGTTCGAGATCAAGCTGTTCGAGCGCGCCGGCAAGCGTCTGCGCCTCAACGAGCTGGGCCGCCAGCTGTGGCCCCGGGCGGAGGCCCTGCTGGGCCAGGCCCGTGATCTGGAGGCCGGGCTGCTGGCCCACCAGGAACTCGGTCAGCTCAAGGTGGGGGCGACCCTGACCATTGGCAACTACCTGGCGGTGAGCATCATGGCCCGTTATATGGCCGAGCAGCCCGGCGCCCGGGTGCAACTGGAAGTGGCCAACACCCGTGCCATCGTCGACCGGGTGCTGGGGTTCGACCTGGATCTGGGGCTGATCGAGGGGGAAATGAACCACCGCGACCTGGAGCTGCTGCCCTGGCGGGAGGACGAACTGGTGGTGTTCTGCGCCCCGGACCATCCCCTGGCCGGTAAGCCGCGCCTGGACGACCACGATCTGAAAGCCGCCACCTGGATCGTCCGAGAGTCCGGCTCCGGCACGCGGCAGACCTTCGAACGCGGCATGCACGGCATCCTGCCGGACCTTAACCTGCTGCTGGAGCTGGAGCACACCGAGGCGATCAAGCGGGCGGTGGAAACCGGCCTGGGTGTCAGTTGCCTGTCGCGGGTGTCACTGCGCGAGGCGTTCCGGCGCGGGTCGTTGGTGCCGCTGGCGGTGCCGCACCGGGATTTCAGCCGCGAGTTCTATTTCGTGCTGCACCGGCAAAAGTACCGCAGCCCGGGCGTGGAGCGCTGGCTGCAGCTGTGCCGGGAATCCCGCGATCAGGGCTGAGGGCTACTGGCCGCCGTCCGGCCGGTATTCGTCGCGGATCACCCCGCCCAGATCCTTCCAGGGCAGCGTCAGGGTGGGCTGGCCCATCACGTAGGGGGCGATGGAATAGACGTCGTAATGCAGCACCAGGCCCTTGCGGGTGAGACGGAAATCACTGCTTTCCTGGAACGGCCACGCCTGACGGAAATCCTCGTCGGAGTCCACTTCCTTTTCCAGCCAGCGGTCGTGGGCGCGGCGCGCCGCGTCCTCGAAGGCGTTTTCCTGCCCCGGGTTAATCACCTGCCCCAGGGACACCGGCCGGTGGGTGGCCAGATCCCAGTTCAGCCAGCGCGTCACCGGCAACCCGTGGGCGCCGCCGGTGAATTCGTAGCTGTCGATGGCCACCGTGAGCAGGCCCTTCCAGCGGCCCAGCTGACGGCTTTCGCCGCTGAGCTCCCAGCCCCGGGCGCCGTCGCCGGGGACCTCGGCGGCGGTGGCCAGGAAGCGGTCGGCGGCCTCTTCCAGGGTTTTCGGCGGGGCGCCCTGGTCCTCGCCGCTGCCACCCAGCTGCTGGATCATGCGGCGGCGCACCGCCTGGTTCAGCTCGGGGTGGCCCTCGTAGAGTTCCAGGTCCACCGCCACCTTGGCGCAGTCGTCGCCGCTGCAATTGTCCGCGCGGCGGCGCAGGGTTTCCTGGCGGGTCTCCAGCTTTTCCGCGGGCGCCGTCGTGGTCGGCGGTTCGCTCTGCTGCGGAGCGCCGTTATCGTCCGGGGCCGGGGCCTTCTCCCCGGCGGTTTGTTCCGGGCCCTGTTCGGCGCTGTTGTCGCAGGCGCTCAAGGCCAGCAGCGCGGCCAGCGCGCCGGCCCGTAACCAGGGGGATAATGCGTAGTAGCGGCGTTCCGGCATGACAGCTTCCTGAGTTGATGGCGAGTCCTTCGTGGACAGCCAACGAGCATGCCCTGATTGCCCGTTATCGGGCAACCCGGGAAGCCGTGCCGGACCGGTTTTCAGTCCACTTTTTCGAAATAGCCGAGCAGGCGCAGGGCGGCGATCTTGTCGCCTTCGATGTCCAGATCGTCGCCGGCCAGGGCGGTCACCGCGCTGCGGTTGCCGGCGGCGATCGCCTTCCAGACCGGTTCGCGGGTGTGCAGCACCGCTATCGTGTCTTCCGCCAGCCCCGGGTGTACCTGGGCCACGCCCCGGCGGATTTCCAGGGTGAAGCGGCGCTCGCTGTCGGCGAACTGGAAGCCGAGCTTCTCGTGCACATCAAGGGTGTCTTCCGCCTTCAGGAAGGCGGGCATCGCCGCCAGGAAGTTCTCGATGGGCAGGGTGTCGAGGAAGCCCTCCGGCGCCTGGGTGCGGAAGCCGGGTTTCAGGCCGTCCGCTTCTTCCCGGGCGGCGGTGAAGTAGTAGTTGCGGGCATTGGGGTTGGCTTCCACCTCGGCCAGCCGGCGCAGCGCTTCGGCGCGCAGCTGGTTCACGCCGTCGTCGTCCGGGCGCAGGGCGCGCAGGTGGTCGCTGAGGTTGAGGGCCCACTGGGCGTCGCCCTGGTCCAGCGCCGCGCGGGCTTTGTCCGCCAGGGCCTGTTCGCCGCCGGCCAGTTCCGCCATGTGGCGCGCTTGCTCAGCGCCGGGGAGCGGCTGCAGGGTGCTCGGGTTGCCGTCGAACCAGCCCAGGTAGCCGTCGAACACGGAGCGCACCGACCAGCTCACCTTGCCGTAGAACTCCTGCAGCCAGGGGCTTTGCGCCAGATGCGGCGGCAGCTGCACACGTTCGACGATCTGATCCGGGGTCAGGCCCTGGTTCATGTGCCTCAGGGTCTGGTCGTGCACGTACTGGATCGCGTCGCGGTAATCAGTAAGGGTGTCGTGGACGCGCTCACGGCCGCTCAGCGGGCGGGTGTGGCTGGGCACCAGGAACTCGGCGTCCAGGGCGCGGATCTTGTCCAGGCTGGCGGCCCATTTCTGAACATCGCGGTAGTAGGTGCCGCGGATGGTGTAGAGGTTGGGGAAGGTCTGGTAGATGTTGTCGCCGCTCAGCACCACTTTCTTTTCCGGCAGCCACACGAACAGCTGATCCTCGGTTTCACCGGGGGCGTGCACCAGCTCCAGCTTGATGCCGGCGATGGTGGTTTCCAGGCGCTCGTCCACGGTGTGGTCCGGCGGCAGCGCGAACAGCGTGCTGTCTTCGCCGACGCCCAGGTGCGGGCCGATGCCGTCGTTGATGCGCTCGCCCTCGGGCAGATGGTGGCCGAACATGCGCATGGAACGGGCGGTGATGATCGGCCGGATCTGGTTGACCACCCGGTTAATGTAATAGCCGGTGCTCTGGTGGGCGTACACCGGCACCTCGCCGGGGGCGGCGAAGGCCCGGGCGCCGAACACATGGTCGGCGTGGTTGTGGGTGTAGATGATCGCCGCGATGGGTTTGTCGGTGATCTCCCGGAAGGCGGCCAGCACCGCTTCCCCTTCCGCCACCGTTTCCATGGTGTCGACGATAATGATGCCGTCGTCGCCTTCCAGCATAATGGAATTGGCGAGGCCGAAGCCCACCGCCACATAAACGCCGTCGGTGACTTCCACCACCTCTTTCTCGAACAGCTTGCTGTGTTCGCGCAGGGCGTCAGGGGCCGGGGTGGCCCGGGGCGCGGGCGCGGAGCTATCGCCGCAGGCGGCCAGGGCGGCCGCGCTGACCGCCATAACGAAAAACAGAGCCGGGTATCGCATGGAATCTTGTCCTTATTCTGAGAGTGCCAGGCAGGCTAGCGCCGCCGGGCCGGGCCACCAAGGTGGCAAGCGGCCACCGGCCGGTGGCCGCTGACCATGGCGCCGTTCACCGCCACCACCGTGGCCGCCTGGCCGCTGGCCGTGCTGGACACTCTGGAGCGCCGCGGCCTGGATGGCGACCTGGCCCTGCGCGAAGCGGGGCTGGAGCGCGCCTGGCTGGCCGCCAACCCCGGCGGTCGGGTGACCGTGGCGGCCATGGGCCGGCTATGGGCCGCCGCCGAGCGGCTCAGCGGCGACCCGGCCATCGGCTTGTACGTGGGCCTGGCGGCGCAGCCCATGCACCTGCGGATTCTCGGCCTGCTGGTGCAGACCGCCCCCAGCCTGGATCAGGTGATCGACTTCGCGGTGCGCTTCCAGGCGCTGGTGTCCAACAGCGTCACGGTGTCCCGGGTGCACCGGCCCGGCGCCGAGGGTCTGGCGATCCGGACGCTGGACGGCACCCCGGTGCACCCGTGCGCGCTGGACGCCTTTATCGCCGCCCACGTGCATCATCTGGTGCGGGTGGCGCCGGCCGGTGCGGTCACCGAGGTGGCACTGTGCCGGTCGGCGCCGGCGGATCCGCGCCCCTGGCAGACCAGGCTGTGCCGGCAGGTGGTGTTCGACGCCGACGCGGATGTGGTCTGGCACGACCGGGCGCGGCTGCACACGCCCTTGCCGCTGGGCGACGACGATCTCTCCCGGCAGCACCAGCAACTGGCCGAACAGGCGCTGGCGGAGCTGGACCGTTCCCCGCCGCTGATTCAGACCCTGCGCGGCCTGCTGCGGGTGCGCCCCGGCGAGCCGCCCACCCTGGGCGAGCTGGCGGCGGCGGTGAGCCTCAGTGAGCGCTCACTGCGCCGGCACCTGGCCGAGGCCGGCAGCGGCTACCGCCGTCTTATTGAAGAGCACAGCGCCGAGCGCGCCGCCGCCCTGCTGCGCGGCAGCGACCGCTCCGTGGCCGAGGTCGCCGACCAGCTGGGCTTCTCCGACGCCAGTAATTTCAGTAAGGCGTTCAAGCGCTGGTACGGCGTCAGCCCGGACCGTTTCCGGCAGAGCTGACGCCCTGTTTTCAGAGCTGACGCCCGGTTTTGCACAATTTTTCCCCGCGCCGCCTTGCCAGCGGCAATACTGCCTCCATGTACTAAGCTGAAACGAAAAAATCATGGAGCGAATAACGATGCGACAGTCATTGCTTCTGGCGGCGACCCTGATGATGGTCACCACCGCCACCAGCTGGGCCCAGAGCACCACCGAGGGAACGCCCAACATCAAGCAGCCGGATCAGGAAAACGTCTCCACGCAGATGCGGGACACCTGGGAGACGTTCAAGAACTTCACCGTGGAGCAGAAGAACGAAGCGGTTGAGATGGCCCGCCGGGCGCTGGAAAACCTGGACCAGGAAATCGACGAAACCCAGACCGAGATCGACCAGGGCTGGCAGAACCTGTCCCAGGAAGCGCGTCTGGAAAAGCAGGAAACCCTGAGCGAGCTGAAAGACGAGCGCGCTGAACTGCAGACCGAATACCAGGAACTGCAGGCCGCCAGCGCCGATAACTGGGAAGAAGCCAAACGCCGCTTCGGCAGCGCCTGGCAGTCCACCAAGCAAGCCTGGCGCGACCTGACTGCGCCCAACCCCGACGCCGAATAATTGTAGGAGCGGGCCCCGCCCGCGAAAGGGTGGCATTAGCCACCCGGCGGGATACCAGAGGCCTCTCTAACGGCGGTACAAACAAGCTCTCTGGCATCCTGCCGGCAAGCTCCGCTTGCCTTTCGCGGGCAGGGGCCGCTCCCACCAAGTTTGCTGCCACCAAGACCGGTCGTACCCCTCAAACGTCGGCGAAATGCTCGCCGCCGCGCAACCAGCGGCGCAGCAGCCGCTCCACGCGGTCGGGGTACTGCGCCAGCAGTGCCGCCGCTACTTCCCGGGCCGGGGCCATCAGCGCTTCGTCGCGCACGAGGTCGGCGATGCGGAACGCCAGGTCGCCGGTCTGGCGGGTGCCGAGCCACTCGCCGGGCCCGCGTAATTTCAGGTCTTCCTCGGCGATCACGAAGCCGTCACTGGTGTCGCGCATCACCGCCAGACGTTTCTTGGCGGTGAACGACAGCGGCGTTTGATAGAGCAGCAGGCAATAGCTCTGCTCGCCGCCCCGCCCCACGCGTCCCCGTAACTGGTGCAGCTGCGCCAGCCCCAACCGTTCCGCGTTTTCCATCACCATCAGGGTGGCGTTGGGCACGTCCACGCCCACCTCAATCACGGTGGTGGCCACCAATAGCTGTGCCTCACCGCTGGAAAAGCGCGCCATGCGCGCGGCCTTGTCCTTGGCTTTCATGCGCCCGTGCACCAGTTCCACGGTGAGCTCGGGCAGGGCTTCCTGCAGGGTTTCGAAGGTGGCCTCGGCGGCCTGGGCCTGGAGCTCGTCGGATTCCTCGATCAGGGTGCACACCCAGTAGGCCTGGGTGCCTTCCCGGCAGGCGGCGCGGATGCGCGCCACCACGTCGTCGCGGCGCGAGGTGGGCAGCGCCAGGGTCTGGATCGGCTTGCGGCCCGGCGGCATTTCGTCGATCACCGAGGTGTCCAGATCGCCGTAGACGCTCATCGCCAGGGTGCGGGGAATGGGCGTGGCGGTGAGCGTGAGCTGGTGCGGCACCTGGTTATCGAAGCGGCCTTTTTCGCGCAGCGCCAGCCGCTGCTGCACGCCGAAGCGGTGCTGCTCGTCGATGATGATCAGCCCCAGCCGCTGGAACGCCACCGCGTCCTGGAACAGGGCGTGGGTGCCGACCACCAGGGCGCCGCGGCCTTCGGCCAGGGCCGCCAGGGTCTCCCGGCGTGCCTTGACGCCGACGCTGCCGGCCAGCCAGTGCACCTCAATGCCCAGCGGCGCCAGCCAGTGGCGGAAATTGGCCAGATGCTGCTCGGCGAGCAATTCGGTGGGCGCCATCAAGGCCACCTGGTAGCCGGATTCGATCGCCACCAGGGCGGCGGCGGCGGCCACCAGGGTTTTGCCGGAGCCCACGTCCCCCTGAATCAGGCGCAGCATCGGGTGTTCGCGGGCCAGGTCGGCGCGGATTTCCCCGATCACCCGTTGCTGGGCGCCGGTGAGCTGGAACGGCAGCGCCTGGAGCAGCTTGCCGGTGAGGGCGTCGCCGCTCAGCACTGGCGCCGACAGCGCCTTCTGGCCGGCCCGTTTCGCTAGCATGCCCAGCTGATGGGCGACCATCTCTTCCATCACCAGGCGCTTCACCGCCGGGTGGTTGCCGTCCAGCAGCAGATCCACCGGGTCGTCCGGTTGCGGGTGGTGCAGCTTGGTGAGGGCCTGGGCCAGGCCGGGCAGGCCGCTCTGGTCCAGCAGTTGCCGGGGAATCAGCTCTTCCGGGGCATGGGTCTGGAGCCATTGCAGGCCCTGGGCGGCCAGGTTGCGTAGCAGCTTCTGGCTGACCCCTTCGGTGGTCGGGTACACCGGTGTCAGGGCTTTTTCCAGCGGTGGGATGTCCGGGCCGGACTGGTATTCGGGGTGGTAGAACTCCAGGCCGGCGGCGCCGGGGCGGGGTTCGCCATAGACGCGGATGCGGCGGCCTTTTTCCAGGGCGTTCTTTTGCGCCGCGCTGAAGTGATAAAAGCGCAGCGCCACCAGGCCGGTGCCGTCGGCCACCTTGCACAGTAGTGAGCGGCGCTTGCCGAATACCACGTCGGCGGCCATCACCTCGCCTTCGATCACCACGCCTTGTTCCGGGCGCAGGCTGCCGATGGGGGTAATACGGGTGCGGTCTTCGTAGCGGAACGGCAGATGGAAGAGCACATCTTCCAGGGTCGCCAGCCCGAGCCGGGCCAGCCGTTCCGCCGCCCGGGGGCCGACGCCCTTAAGACGGGTAACGTCGATCGTCTCCAGGGCGGCGGGCGGGCTCATATCAGGCGGCGAGGCCCTCGCGCGGCACCGCGTGGCGCAGCACTTCGATGGCCTTGGGGCGCGGGAAGCTGTCCCGCCACACCAGGGCGATGGTGCGTGACGGCACCGGCGCCGCGAACGGACGCACCGCGAAGGTGCTCTTGTCATAGCCGTGCTGGTGGAGCGCGGAGTTGGGCAGCACCGTGATGCCGAGGCCGGACGCCACCATATGGCGCAGGGTTTCCAGTGAGCCGCCTTCGATCTGCACCAGGTTGCGTTGGCGCTCGGAATCAATCGCCGGGCACAGCTCCAGCACCTGGTCGCGGAAACAGTGGCCTTCGCCGAGCAGCAGCAGGGTCTCGTCGAGCATCTGTTCCGGCTGGATCAGCTTCTGCTTGGTCCAGGGGTGGTCGCCGGGCAGCAGCACCGAGAACGATTCCTCGTACATCTGGGCGCGCACCAGGCCGCCACCGGAAAACGGCAACGCCACGATGATGGCGTCCAGTTCGCCACGGTCCAGTTTGCCGCGCAGCACATGAGTGTAGTTTTCTTCGATGAACAGCGGCATGTCCGGCGCTTCCGCCCGCACCCGCGGTATCATGGTGGGGAAAAGGTACGGCGCCACCGTGAAAATGGCGCCCACCCGCAGCGGCGAGCCGAGCTGGTCGCGCTGGCTCATGGCCATCTGCTCGAGCAGGTCGGCCTGCTCCAGCACCCGCTGGGCCTGGGCGATAATCGGCTCCGCCTGGGGGGTGACCACCACCTCCCGGGGGCGCCGTTCGAACAACGGCATGCCGAGCTGTTCTTCCAGCTTTTTAATCGCCGCGCTCAGCGTCGGCTGGCTGACGTTGCAGACCTGGGCGGCGTGGCCGAAATGACGTTCCCGGGCCAGTGCGACCAGATAGCGTAGTTCTGTTAGTGTCATAAGCGTAAAAACTTTTTTCGATGATAGGCCATTGTGCCGGACTCAAAGACTATGAGCCATATTCTAATTGCCGGTCTCGGCGACCTGGGCCGGGGCCTGGCGGAAAACCTGCTGGCCGAGGGCCACCGCGTCAGCGGCATACGCCGCGGCAGCGACGCCCCCAGTGGGGTGGATTTGTACAGCCAGGACCTGCTCGACGGCGCCCACCTGCTGCCGCCGGACCAGGTGGACCTGCTGGTGATCATCATGACCCCCAGCGAATACTCCGAGGAAGGGTACCTGAAAGCCTATGTGCGCGCGCCGCTCAATCTGCTCGACGCGCTGGCCGAACAGCAGCCCCTGCCGCCGATCCTGTTTGTCTCCAGCAGCGCCGTGTTCGGCGACCTGGAAGGCGATGTGGACGAGACCACGCCGCCGGCCCCGACCCGCTATAACGGCAAGGTGGTGCTGGCGGCGGAACAGGAAATCAGCACCCGGGGTTTAACCACGGTGGTGCGTTTCACGGGCATCTACGGCCCCGGGCGTAACAGGCTGCTCACCAAGGTGGCGCGGATGGCGCGCGGCGAGGAGCCGCTGCCGGAGGCGAAATGGAGCAACCGCATTCACCGCGACGATTGCGTTGGCCTGCTGGCCAATCTGGTGGGGCGCTGGCTGGCCGGCGAAACCGTGCCGCCGCTGGTGGTGGGCACCGACAATAATCCGGCCAGCAACCTGGACGTGTACCAATGGCTGGCGCAGCAGCAGGGCCTGACGTTGTCCGTGCCGGACGCCGCGCCCACCGGCAAGCGCGTCCACAGCCGCTTTATCGCCGACGGCGGCTACTCCCTCCGCTACCCCGGCTTCCGCGCCGGCTACGCGACGCTCTTATAAGAGGGGGTCTTGTGGGAGCGGGCCCAGCCCGCGAAAGGGAGCGAAGCTCCCGGCAAAGGTTGCCCCGCAGGATCCCAGAGACTTTTCAAATGGCGCAATAAACGGCCTCTCTGGAACCCTGCCGGCCGGCTTTGCCGGCCTTTCGCGGGCGGAGCCCGCTCCCACAAAGGCCCGCTGCACAAGGCGAGTGGTCAGGCACAAAAAAGCCGGGCGAAGGCCCGGCCTGTGTCGAGGGGGTGTTGGCGTGATCAGGCCACGCGCTGGTACTGGGTGCTGCAAGAGGACACCGCGGACTGGATGCGCTCGTCGTCCTTGCCCTTGCTGGCGATGTCGGACAGCGAGATGACGCCCACCAGGCTTTTGCTGTCCCGGTCGTCGAGCACGATCAAACGCTGGACCTGCTGTTCCTGCATGTTGGCGGCCGCGTCGGCGACGTCGTCGTCCTGGAAGCAGTACAGCACCAGGCCGGTCATGCAATCCTTCACCGGCGTGTCCGGGCCTTTGCTTTCCGACAGGGCGCGGATTACCAGGTCCCGGTCGGTGGTGATGCCCACCAGCCGGTCGTGCTCCGCGATCGGCAGTACGCCCACATGGAGGTCGCGCATCATTTTGGCGGCGTCTTCCACGCTGGCATCGGTGTTGAGGGTGCGGGGGGATTCGCTCATGACGTCCTGTACTTTCATATCCGTAACTCCTTCTATTGCGACTGCTTTGCTGCAAATGCCTTTCGGCCGGCGCCGCGAATCCTTGCCGGCGCCGGGGTTCAGCATCCCAAACGGGGCCGGCGGCGGGCAAATCCCGATGAGAACGATTCCTGATAATCACCCTTTGTTCATGCCGGCCGCTTATAAGGGATCAGGTTCGCCGGCACTGGGCCTTGCCGCCCGGCTGCGGTATTGTTGGCGCCTTCGCCCGGCTTCCGGCGGCTCCAGGCTGTTGGTCCCCTTGTGCCGGGCGGTGGAATCGGTAGAGTGTGCGCCCTTGAAAGTGGCCTCCGCACGGGAGTGAAGCAATGACGGTATCGGTAGCGGTTGTAATGGGGTCCCAGTCCGACTGGGAGACCATGAAAGAGGCTTGCGACGCCCTCACCCAGTTCGGTGTGAGCTGGAAGGCGGAGGTGGTGTCCGCCCACCGTACCCCGCAACGCATGTACGACTTCGCCAAGAGCGCGGCGGATCAGGGTTACAAGGTGATCATCGCCGGCGCCGGCGGCGCCGCCCACCTGCCCGGCATGATCGCCGCCATGACGCCGCTGCCGGTGCTGGGCGTGCCGGTGCAGAGCCGTTCGTTGTCGGGCCTGGACAGCCTGCTGTCGATCGTGCAGATGCCCAAGGGCGTGGCCGTGGGCACCCTGGCCATCGGCTCCGCCGGGGCCTACAACGCCGGCCTGCTGGCGGCGCAGATGCTGGGCAGCGACGACCCGGCCCTGCAGAAACGCATCGCCGACTGGAAAGCGGCCCGCGCCGACCAGGTGCTGGCGGACGCGGAACTGGGTCAGGGGTAAGCGCGGCATGAATCGTGTACTGGTACTCGGTGGTGGCCAGCTCGGCCTGATGATGGCGGAGGCCGCCGCCCGCCTGGGCCTGGTGGTGGACCGTTACGACCCGGAGCGCGCCCTGCTGCTGCCCGGTACCTCCGACTTGGCGGTGCCGATTACCTGGGAAGAGTGCCTGGAACGCTACCCGGTGGTCACCGTCGAGCGGGAAGCCTTCCCCGACAGCGGCCTGTCCGCGCGGCTGGCGGCCAGCGACCGCTGTGTGGCGCGTGGCGCCCTGGCGGTGATCCCGGACCGCTACACGCAGAAATCGATGCTCGATGAGCTGGGTATCGCCACCGCGCCGTGGCGTAACCTGGACAAGGTCGAGGACCTGGCCGACGCCGCCGCCGAATTCGGCGGGGTGGTGGTGAAGGCGCGCAGTGGCGGTTACGACGGTCGTGGCACCTGGATCATCAGCGAGGGCGGTGACTTGTCCACGGTGCCGGCGGAAGAACTGGCCGGTCGCGCCATCGTCGAGAAGAAAATCCCGTTCCGCCGCGAGCTGTCCATTGTCGGCGCCCGCAACCCGGCCGGCGAGACCCTGTTCTACCCGCTCACCCGCAACTGGCACGTGGACGGCATCCTGCGCCTGAGCCTGGCGCCGGCCAACGCCTGTGCGGCGCTGCAGCCGGAAGCGGAAAGCATTCTGCGGCGGATCATGGAAAAGCTGGATTACGCCGGCGTGATGGCGGTGGAGTTTTTCGAGGAAGACGGCCGCCTGCTGGTCAATGAAATCGCCCCCCGCGTGCATAATTCCGGCCACTGGACCCACGAAGGCGCCGACTGGTCGCAGTTCGACCTGCACGTGCACGCCCTGGCCGGTGTGCCGCTGCACTCGCTCAACGTGCACGGCCCCAGCGCCATGGTGAATCTGATCGGCACGCCCTTCGATCAGGCGTGGCTGCAGCACCCCGGCGTGGTGCACTGGTACGGCAAGAGCGTGCGCCCGGGCCGCAAGGTGGGCCACGCCAACCTGGTGGCGCCGACGCTGGACGGGCTGCGCAAGGGCCTCAACGCCTGGGCCGACGTGCTGCCGGAAGGCTTCGAGGCGATCCTCGACTCGGAGCTGGCGCTGGACTGAACGTCCGCCCTCGCCCCGCCGCAAAGAAAACGCCCCGCGAATGCGGGGCGTTGTCGTTTACAGGCTCCGAAACAGCGCTTACGGAGGGGTGCAGGCGGGCACGCCGGGGCGGTCGGCGGTGCTGAACTGGCAGCCGAAGTCATCGTTGGCCACGGTGGCCGGATTCAGGAAGTCATCGCCGGCCGGCTTCGGGCCGCCCTGCTCCCAGGCCACCATGTCGGCGAAGGCGTTGATCTGTTCCTGGGTGGTGTAATCACAGTGCCCCGGCGAGCGGATCGCGCGCTGCACCAGCCAGATGTCGTTGCCGTTGGCTTGCGCCCGTTCGCGGTAGATCTGACCGTGCCGGAAGGGCACATAGAAGTCGCCCAGCCCCTGCAGACTGACCACCGGAATGTTGAATTCCCCGTTGATCACCGGAATCCAGCGCAGGCCGTCGTTACGCAGCCCGTTGGCGGACGGATTACCTTCCACGCGCAGGATGGTGTCGTTAAAGGCCTGTTCCTCGGTGGTGAGCGGCGGGAAGTTGTCGAACTGGTAGGTGACGCCGGCGTTGCCGCTCAGGTCCCGCGCCAGGATGCCGTTGACGGTGCCGTCGCGGCCGCCGGTGCCCATCACCACGTGCCAGTAGTAGGTCGTGAACCCGATGTCGGCCACCGGACGCTCGCCGCCGGAGAGATTGCGCATCAGCGCCTGGAATTGTTCCCCTTCAGCGGTGGGTACACCGAGCGACCCCGTCGGGTTGCTCTGTGACGGCGGGATCGGCGGTACCGTCCAGACCACCGAATTGATCGCGTTGGCGTCGAAGTTGGTGGCAGGAATGCCGGTCAGCGGTGGCGCGCTGGGGTCTTTCATATGCGCGAAGTGCTGCGCCGCCATGGTCGCCTGGGTGAGGTATTCGAACTCGAAGGTGTCACCCACCACGCCGCACATGGGTACGGCACCGTGATACTGCACCGGGTTGTTGGCGGTGGCGAGGGCTTCGTCCTCGATGGCGGCGGCGGTGACATGGCCGCCCATGGAGTGGCCGGTAATGTAGATGCGCGAGGGTTCCGCCAGGTCGCGGCCCTCGGCGGCGGCGATGTCGGTAAACGCCAGCGCCAATTCGTTGGTGTCCTCCACACCGGTGCGCACGTCGTAGTAGTTGGTCGAGTAACTGGACGCTGCCCAGGCATAGCCGTTGTCGAGAAGCCATTGGCGGATGCTCGGGTTGGAGACGGTCAGTTCCGGGCCTTCACCTCGATAGCCGTGGGCGTACATCACCAGGTGACCATTCCAGGTCTCCGGCACTTCGATGCGGTAGCCGGCGCCATTGGGGCGCACGCCGGTCCAGCGATCCGCGTTCTCATGGCCGGCCAGCGCCGCGAAAGGCAGGGTGTCTTCGTCCACACTGAACGAACGGGTGTCCTGGACGCGGGCCGGTTGTGACGGCTCGGCGCCGCTGGAGCTGCTGCTGTCGCCGCCGCAGCCGGCCAGCAAGCCGGCGCTCAGCAGGCCGGCCAGCAGACCGATCCTGGGTATTGTGAAATGGGTGCTCATTGCTGCTCTCCCGATTTTATTGGAATTGTGGGTCTTTTATTTTTGGTGTTTCGCTATGCGAAATAGCTTTCTGAAAGAAAGCAGCGGTTAATATCCGCCCAATGAATAAAAGCTGTCAATAACAGGAAAGACCTGGCGGGGGATTTGAGAGGTGGCCGTGAAGGCGGGGCTTGTTCCCACAAGCCCCGTTGTTAAAGGTGGTTAGAAGTCGACGCGCTGAAGCACCAGGTCGGTGACCTGGACGGTGCCGGCGGGGGTCTGGTCGAAGGCCAGTTCGATGGCGTTGAGGTTGGTGAAATCGACGCCTTCGAACGCGGTCAGCGGAATGTCCACGGCGTTGAGCGTGGTCTTCTGCGAACCGTGGTTGGTCTCGTCGTAGAATTCCCGGCCCGGCGGGTAGAACAGGCTTTCGGTGTAGTCGCTGGCCAGGGCGGACACCCGGTTGCCGTCCATGTCCTCCAGAATGACCTGGAAGTCCTGGCCGGCGGTGTTGTCCAGGTCGCCGTGGGACACGCCCACGCGCACGGACAGCACCTGGTAGTCGACCGCGTTCACGCCCAGCAATTCGGAGCGATAGGTGGCGGCGGTGTCCCAGGCCATGAACAGCTGCTCGGCGATGTTGAAGGTGGGCGTGGCCACGTCGCAGCCTTCGCCGGGCCGGCCGTTGGTCTGGCAGATACCGAACGAGGAGAAGCCGTCGAAGCGCACCGCGCCGCCCAGGTTGTTGGTGGTCAGGCTGGCCGGGTCCAGGGTGTCGTCGATCACCAGGCGGTCCGCCGCCGGGGCGTGCACGCTCAGCAGGTAGCGGTCGTCGCAGGGGCCGGTGCCGTCCGGGCAGGTGTTGCCGGGCACCGAGGTCTGGCCGTTCCAGTAGGCGCCGAATGCCTCTTCGCCGCCGATAAAGTAGCGGAAGAACGAGGCGATGAAGAACAGCCCCTGGGCCTGCTGTACTTCCGGTGTGTCGCGGCCGTTGCCGGCGGCGTTTTCGCCGCACCAGGGGTCGTCGCCGTCGCTGTCCAGAATGGTCCAGTCGTCGGGGCGGCTGTCGGTGGTCCACACCGTGTTGTAGTAGTTGTGGTTGGCGCCCATGGGGATCAGTTGGAACTTGGGATAGGGGTCGTTATCCACGGCGTAGCGGCTGGTGTCGTAGGCGAAGTTGCCCATCAGATCTTCCACATCGCCGTCGCAGTAGCCGGCCAGGGCCAGGAAGGTGACGTTGCTGACGGTCTGGGTGTTGTAGTCCGTCGGCGCCAGCGAGAACACCGCGGTGATGTTGTGCGGCTCGGGCTGAGCGCGGTTGTACAGCACCGTCTGGTTGACGCCTTCGCCGCCGCGGGAGTGGCCCATGATGCCGATCTCGCTCATGTTCAGCTTGCCCGTCAGCATGTCCAGGCTGTTGCCACCGGAGGCGTTGATGGTGCGGAACTCGTCCAGGTGGCGGACCACCAGCATGGAGCGGGCGAGCGCCCCGGTGTCGCCGTTGCTGGGGCCGCTGTCGTTATCGTTGATGTCGTTAGCGTCCACGGAAATCACCGCGTAGCCGTGGCTGGCCAGATTCTCGGAGATGTACTCGTAACCCCGGTAGCTGGGAATCGGGTTGGCGCAATCGTCGTCGTCGATACCGCGACCGTCATAGCAGGTGCCGTGGCGGCCATGCAGGAAAAGCACCACCGGGAAAGGCCCGGTCTGATCCTCGGGGTACTGGATGTAGCCGTGGATGTCGGTGTCGTAGCTGTCGCCGTTTTTGTTGTCCATCACCGTCATGCGGCCGAAGTTGTATTCCTCTTCGGCGACGGTGAACGGGCCGGCGGTGGAAGGGTCCGGTGCCACGCCGGTACTCACGGCGTCCGGGGTGGTTTTGGCGTCGGGTGTGTCTTCCACGTAGGAGGACGAGGAGTCGCCCCCGCAGCCGGCCAGGAACAGAAACGCCGACAGGAAGACGAGGCCCAGCCCGTTTCCGGGCAGAGAACGAAGGGTGCTGCTCATAATGTTTCCCCTTGAAGGTAAGGCGGCAAGTGTCCAATCAGGACGGGCGTACCCAGGCAAATTGAGTGCCATGGGCCTGCCGGGAAAACATTTAAGGTGTATTGATTGATGTAAAAGTAATTGTTTTTATAGGGGTATTTTTAATTGTAAAAAAGTAGAGAGAGTGAGGATCGGGTGAGGCGCGCGACGGTTTGAGAGTATTTTGCGCCGTGTGAGGCACAAAAAAGGGGCGCCGGTCGGGCGCCCCTTGGCGTTATTCTGGTGCGTGGCGGGCTCAGGCGATATCCATGACCGCGTCCATTTCCACTTCGGCGCCCTTGGGCAGAGCGGCCACGCCAATGGCGGCACGGGCCGGGTAGGGCTCCTGGAAGTATTCTTTCATGATCTCGTTGACCTGATTGAAATGGCTCAGGTCGGTGAGAAAGATATTCAGTTTGACGATGTCGTGCAGGGCGCCGCCGGCGGCGTCACAGACCGCGCTCAGGTTGTCGAACACCCGTCGTACCTGGGCGTCCATGCCGCCCCCGACCAGTTCCATGGTGGCCGGGTCCAGCGGGATCTGGCCGGACAGATAGACGGTGGAGCCGGCCTTGATGGCCTGGGAGTACGGACCGATGGCGGCGGGCGCCTGGTCGGTTTTGATCACGGAACGGTTGGACATGTGCGGTTTCCTTCAGGCACTGATGCGGTGAATCCTCACAACATTGTCCACGGTGCGCAACCGCTTGATGATGCGCGCCAGGTGGACCCGGTGTTTCACGGTGAGGGTGACGTTGATGATCGACAGGGTGGGGTCTTTGCCGGCCATGTCGATGGTGTCGATATTGGAGCCCAGCTCGGAGACCACATTGGCCAGCGTCGCCAGCACGCCGCGCTTGTTGACCAGCTCGATGCGCAGCGCGGCGGTGAATTCCTGCTCGACGTCTTTGTCCCAGTTGAGCGCGATGCATTTCTCCGGCGCGTCGCGCATTTCCGCGAGCAGGTTCTTGCAGGTGTCGCGGTGCACCACGATGCCCTTGCCGGCGCTCAGGTGGCCGATCACGGTGTCGCCGGGCAGCGGATAGCAGCATTTCGCGTAGGTCACCATCAGGCCTTCGCTGCCGCGAATGGCCAGCGGCAGGCGGTCGTCCTCCTGATCGCGGTTCTCGCCACTGGCGCCGGCCAGTTTGCGCGCCACCAGCGGTGCCAGCCGGTTGCCCATGCCGATATCCTCGAGCAGTTCTTCCACGGTGCCGTAATGGTTGTTGTTGAGCTCCAGTTTCAGGGTTTTTTCCGAGAGCCGCGACAGGTCGAGCTGGTAGGGAATCAGCGCTTTCTCCAGCAGCCGCTGGCCGAGCTCGGCGGCGTCCTCGCGGCGCTGCTGCTTGAGGAAGTGGCGGATGTTGGAGCGCGCCTTGCCGGTGACCACGAAATTCAGCCAGCCCGGGTTGGGGGTGGCGTTGGGCGCGGTGATGATCTTCACCGTCTGCCCGGATTCCAGTGGCGTGGACAGCGCCGCCAGCTTGCCGTCGATGCGTGCCGCCACGCAGCGGGTGCCCACCTTGGTGTGCACCGCGTAGGCGAAGTCCACCGGTGTGGCGCCGGCGGGCAGCTCTTTGATGTCGCCCTTGGGCGTGAACACATAGGCTTCGTCCGGGAACAGGTCCACCTTCACGTTCTCGATGAATTCCATCGAGTTGCCGGCTTTCTGCTGGATTTCCAGCAGCCGCTGCATCCAGGATTGGGCCCGCGTGTGCGTGGGCGAACCGGGTTCGTCGTGGGACTTGTACAGCCAGTGGGCGGCGATGCCGTTGTTGGCCATCGCTTCCATTTCCTCGGTGCGGATCTGGATCTCCAGAGGAATGCCGGAATGCGCTTTCAGGGTAGTGTGCAGCGACTGATAGCCGTTCGCCTTGGGGATCGCCACGTAGTCCTTGAAGCGGCCGGGAATCGGGATGAAGTGATTGTGCACCGCGCCCAGTACCCGGTAGCAGGTGTCCACCCGGTCGACGATGATGCGGAAGCCGAACACGTCCATGATGTCCGCGAACGGCTTATGCTGTTCCTTCATCTTCTGGTAGATGCTGTACAGGTGCTTTTCCCGACCCAGAACCCGGGCCTGGATGCCTTCTTCCTCGAGGCTGCGCTCAATGCTGGCTTTGATCGAGGAAAGAATCTCGCGGCGGTTGCCGCGCGCCGACTGCACCGCCTTGCCGATCAGCCGCGCGCGCATCGGGTGGATGTTGTGGAAGGCGAGATCCTCATACTCCACACGCATGTTGTACATGCCCAGCCGGAACGCGATCGGTGCGTAGATTTCCAGGGTTTCCGTGGCGATGCGTTTGCGCTTCTCGGCGCGCATCACGTGCAAGGTGCGCATGTTGTGCAGGCGGTCCGCCAGCTTCACCAGGATCACGCGGATGTCCCGGGTCATGGCCAGCATCATCTTGCGCAGGTTCTCGGCCTGCTGCTCCGCTTTCGATTCGAACTTGATCTGGGCGATCTTGGAGACGCCGTCGACCAGCTCCGCCACCTCTTCGCTGAACTCCTCGGCGAGCTGCTCCTTGCTGACGCCGGTGTCTTCGATCACGTCATGCAGCATCGCCGCCATCAGCGAGGCGTAGTCCATGTGCATGTCCACCAGGATGTTCGCCACCGCCAGCGGATGCGTGATATAGGGGTCCCCGCTTCGCCGGTACTGGCCCTCGTGGGCTTTCTCGGCAAAATAGTAGGCGCGAACCACCTGCGAAATCTGCTCTTCGGTCAGGTAGCTGCGTAACCGTTTTTTCAGGTTGTTGATCGAGGGCAAGATTCCTCGCCACGCCGCCAGGGCGAATCGAAGTGAACGATAATTCCTAGCTTAGGTTTGGCGTGGTGATTTGTCTACGTTATCGCCGTGAGCGCTTGAAAAGGCAGGGGTTTTCGGTGTGAAAGGCGGGCACTATGAAGGCGTGTCAGGGCGCGTGGCGCCCTGACATCCCTGGCGGCGTATTACTCGCCGAACGACTGGGTCAGCATCGCCAGGTCGTCCACGTCCGCGCCCTGATCGGCGATCGGGTTTTCAACCGATTCGGAGGTCACTTCCCCCGCGGCGATCTCGCGCAGCGCCACTACGGTGGGCTTGTCGTTTTCCCAGGCCACGCGGGGCTCCTTGCCACCGGTCTGCAGTTGGCGGGCGCGCCGGCTGGATACCAGAACCAGCTCAAAGCGGTTATCCAGGTGTTCCAGGCAGTCTTCTACGGTTACACGGGCCATGTCGATCTCCTATTGCGGGGGCGCGGGTCGCTGGGCTCGGGCGTTCCGCGCGGCCCGCGATTCTACTGGGTTTCAGTGCCGGACAACAAGTCGGCGAGTGTGGCCGCCTGGCGCACCGCCTGGCGGTCGGTGGTCAGACGGCGCGCTTCGACGATGGCGGCCAGCTCGTGCAGGGCCCGTTCGAAGTTGTCGTTGACCACCAGATAGTCGAATTCGCCGTAGTGGCTCATCTCTTCCCGGGCCCCGGCCAGACGCTTCTCGATCACGTGGTCGTCGTCCGAGGCGCGGGTGCGCAGGCGCTGGGCCAGAGTCTTCAGGCACGGCGGCAGGATGAAGATGCTGGCCGCCTCCGGCAGCAGGTGGCGGATCTGGGCGGCGCCCTGCCAGTCGATCTCGAGGATCACGTCCTCGCCACCGCGCAGGGTCTCCGCCACCCAGTCGGCGCTGGTGCCGTAGAGGTTGCCGAACACCTCGGCGTGCTCCAGGAACCGGCCTTCTTCCACCATGCGCACGAAGGTCTCGCGGCTGGTGAAGTGGTAATTGACCCCTTCCACTTCGCCCTCCCGGCGCGGCCGGGTGGTGTGCGATACGGAGATGCACAGGCGGGGCAGCTTTTCCACCAGCGCCGCCACCAGGGAAGTTTTACCGGCGCCGGAGGGGGCCGACACAATATAAAGAGTGCCTTTGTCGGTCATACGCATGCGGTTCCTGTCTGCCGGGGTCTCACTACCCGCGAAAACGGGCATTATAGGGGGAAGTCCGCGGCCCGTCATGGCCAAGCCTAAAGGAGACACCATGCAGGACAGCCCGATCACCGCCACCGTGGATTTCCACCGCGACGGTGTGCAGCACGGATTTCTCAAGCTGCCGCACTCCCACGACGACTCCGCCTGGGGCAGCCTGATGATTCCGATCACGGTGGTGCGCAACGGCGACGGCCCCACCGCCTTGCTCACCGGCGGCAACCACGGTGACGAATACGAAGGCATCACCGCCCTGCTCAAGCTGGCCGGGCGCCTGCGCGCGGAAGACATCACCGGGCGCGTGATCATCGTGCCGATGATGAACCACCCGGCGGCGCTCAACGGCAGCCGCACCTCGCCGATCGACAAAGGCAACCTCAACCGCGCCTTTCCCGGCAGCCCCACCGGCACGCTCACCCAGCGCATCGCGGACTACTTCACCCGCTACCTGGTGCCGCTGTGCGATCTGGCGGTGGATATCCATTCCGGCGGTCGCACCCTGGACCTGCTGCCGTTCGCCGCCACGCACCGGCTGACGGACGCCGACCTGGCGCGCCGTTGCCTGGAAGGTGCCCGCGCCTTCGGCGCCCCCAACACCCTGCTGATGGCGGAGCTGGAAGGCGACGCGCTCTACGACACCGTGGTGGAGGCCCAGGGCAAGGTGTTCATCAGCACCGAGCTGGGCGGGGGCGGCACCACCACGCCGGAGACCGTGGCGCTGGCGGAACAGGGCGTGGACAACGTGCTGCGCTGGGCCGGCATTCTGCCCGGCGCGGCGCGGTCGGCGACCACCCGCATGCTGGAAATACCCGACAGCGCCCACTACCTGCAGAGCGAACACGCCGGTTTGCTGGAATTCGCGGTGAACCTGGGGGAGCCGGTGAAAGCCGGCGCGGTGATGGCGCGGGTCTATTCCATGGAGCGCACCGGCGCCGAACCGGCGGAATACCGCGCCCCCGTGGACGGCCTGCTGATCGGCCGCCGCCACCCCGCGAAGGTGGCCATGGGCGACACGTTCGCGGTGCTGGCGGTGCCGTTGTAATCAGGCACTGGCCGGGAGCAGCAGGCTCCGCAGCTCAGTGTCGTTGCTGATCAGTTCCGCCAGCGTGTAGCCGTCCAGCACCTGCAGAAATGCCTCCTGCGCCCGGCCCAGCACTTTCTTCAGAGTGCAGGCCGGGTCGATCGGGCAGGACGAATTCTCCCCGAAACATTCGAGCAGCTTCAGGTTCTCGGTCTGCCTGACCACCTCGCCCACCGAGATCCGTTCGGGGTCGCCGGCCAGCACCAGGCCGCCGCCGCGCCCGCGCAGACTCTTCACATAGCCCAGCCGTGTCAGTGTCTGCGCCACCTTGGCGATGTGGTTCGCCGAGATGCCGTAGCTCAGTGCGATTTCCTGCACCGTCGCCGGGGCCTTGTCGCGGGACAGCGCCAGATAGATCAGCAGGCGCAGGGAATAATCGGTGTGGGTCGTCAGTTGCATAAAGTCGTTGACCGCTTTTAAAGAGGTATATAGTATTCCTGTTTAAAAGAGGTATGTAAAACGCCTCTTTTGAGTCCAGAAAAAACAGGAGACCAGGAATCATGCTGACCGCCGATCAACTCGCCGTTATCAAAGCCACCGTGCCGGTGCTGCAGGAACACGGGGAAACCCTCACCCGCCATTTCTACCAGCGCATGTTCGAGCACAATCCGGAAGTGCGCCCCTACTTCAATCCGGCGCATCAGCGTTCCGGGTCCCAGCAGCGCGCCCTGGCCGGCGCCATTTGTGCCTATGCCCAGCACGTGGACAACCCGGCGGCGCTCACCGACGCGGTGGAGCTGATCGCGCAGAAGCATGTGTCGCTGGGGATCCGCCCGGAGCACTATCCGATCGTCGGCGAGAACCTGCTCGCCTCCATCAAGGAAGTGCTCGGCGACGCCGCCACCGACGACATCATCGACGCCTGGGCCGCGGCCTACGGCGCCCTGGCGGACATCTTCATCGGCCGGGAGGCGGACATTTATCAAGAGCAGGAGCAGCGGTTCGGCTGGCAGGGCTTCAAGCCGTTCGTGGTGGCGCGCCGCGAACCGGAGAGTGACAACATCACCTCCTTCTACCTGCGGCCCGCCGACGGCGCCGCGCTGCACCCGCATAAACCCGGCCAGTACATCACCCTGCGCGTGGACGTGCCCGGCGCCGGCCCGGTGATGCGCAACTACAGCCTGTCCAACGCGCCCGGCGACGAGCACTACCGCATCAGCGTTAAGCGGGAAGCGGCGCCGGTGGACGGTGCCCCGGACGGGGTCTGCTCCAACCACCTGCACGCCAACCTGAAAGAGGGTGACCGCGTGGCGCTGGCGCCGCCGGCCGGAGAGTTCGTGCTCGATACCCGGGAGCAGGACGCGCCGGTGGTGCTGATCGCAGGCGGTGTCGGCATCACGCCGTTGCTGTCCATGCTGCACCAGTGCCTGGCGGTGTCGCCGGCTAGCCGTCCGGTGACGCTGATCCAGGGGGCGCTAAACAGCCGGGTGCATTCGTTCCGCGAGGAAGTGCAGGCGCTGGCCGCCGCGCACCCCAACCTGCAGGCCCATGTGCGCTACAGCGACCCGCTCGCCGGCGACGAACCGGGCCGGGGTTACCACAGCAACGGCCTGATCGATGAGGCTCTGCTCGACGAGCTCACCGTGGACGGCGCCCATTACTATCTGTGCGGGCCGGAACCCATGCTGCGCCACGTCCACGCGCTGCTAAGCCGGCGCGGCGTGCCGATGGAAAGGGTTCACTATGAGTTCTTCGGGCCGGCGGCGGCGCTGGCGGCCTAACCGCAGAACAGATCGTGCAGCACCTCGATAATGCGGGTTGCCCGGGTGCCGCGCAGGGAATAATAGATCGTCTGGGCGTCGCGGCGGGTCTGTACCAGATCGTCGCGGCGCAGTACCGCCAGGTGCTGGGAGATCACTGACTGACTGCCTTCAACCCGGGCGTTGATCTCGCCCACCGTCATCTCGCCCTCCACCAGCATGCAGAGAATCAGCAGTCGCTTCTCGTGGGACAACGACTTGAGCAGGCGGGCGGCGTCGGCGGCGTGCTCGGCCATCGCTTCGTCGGGCTTTGGGGCGCTGTTTTTACGGCGTATTTCGGTCATGGCATCGCTTCAATGATTTGACCTCAAAATAGCATTAGAAATATGTAATGTAAATTTCTCTATATTAGATTTGACTAATAAAAGGGCACGGACTATAAAGAATGAAATGGATGTCCCCCAGGAGGTTTTCATGGCCGCCGAGCAACGCCCCCAGGTTCGCTCCTTTCTTCACGAGCCCACCTCCACCTTTTCCTATGTGGTCTGGGACCCGGACACCCGCCGCGCGGCGGTGATTGATTCGGTGCTGGACTACGAAGCGGAGTCCGGGCGGCTCAGCACCGATACCGCCGACGAACTGATCCGCTTCGTACGCGACCAGGGGCTGGAGGTGGAGTGGGTGCTGGAAACCCATGCCCACGCCGACCACCTAGCCGCCGGCGCGCACGTGCACCGGCAACTGGGCGGCACCACCGGCATCGGTGTCGGCATTCGCCAGGTACAGAAGCATTTCAAGGACGTTTACGGCTTCGAGCGCGGGTTCCAGGCGGACGGCTCGCCGTTTGAGCACCTGTTCGAGGATTTCGAACGCTTCCAGGTCGGCGATATCGAGGCGCGCGCCATTCCCACGCCCGGTCACACCTCGGACCACCTGACGTACCACATCGGCGATGCCATCTTCGTTGGCGACACCCTGTTCATGCCCGACGGCGGCACCGCCCGCTGCGACTTTCCCGGCGGCAGCGCCCACACCCTGTATCAGTCGATCCAGCGGTTGTTCGAGCTGCCCGACGCTACCCGCCTGTTCGTGCTGCACGACTACCGGCCCGGCGACCGCGACTACCGCAACGAAACCACCGTGGGCGACCAGAAGCGCGACAACATCCATGTGGGCGGTGGCCGCTCCGAGGACGATTTCGTCTCCCTGCGTACCGAACGCGACGCCACGCTCGGCCTGCCCACGCTGATCATTCCGTCGGTGCAGATCAACGTCCGCGCCGGCCACACGTCGCCCGCCGACGACAACGGCCGGCGCTACATCAAAGTGCCCCTGAACCACCCGGAAGGGTTCTCCCAGACCGCGCAAGACGAGGAACTGCCGGTATGACCATCGTCAACTTCACTCCCTGGGCCGGCCTGATCGGCGGTTTGCTGATCGGCGCCAGCGCCTCGCTGCTGCTCTGGCTCAATGGTCGCATCGCCGGTATCAGCGGCATCGTCGCCGGTGCCACGGTGGAGCCTGGCGGTGACAGAGCCTGGCGCTGGCTGTTCCTGGCCGGTCTGCTCGGCGGCGCCGCCCTGGCGTTCTGGCTGGTGCCCGGCAGCCAGGCCTTTCAGTCGGACATGCCCTGGCCGGTATTTCTGGTGGCCGGCCTGATTGTCGGTTTCGGCACCCGGCTGGGCAGCGGCTGCACCAGCGGCCACGGCGTCTGCGGTCTGGGGCGGCTGTCGCCGCGCTCGCTGGCCTCGGTGGCCACCTTCATGGCCACCGGTGTGCTCACCGTGTTCGTGATCCGGCACCTGCTGGGAGTAGGCGCATGAAGAAGAATATAGCGGCGTTAATCGCCGGCCTGCTGTTTGGTCTGGGCCTCGCCATTTCGCAAATGACCAACCCGGCCAAGGTGCTGAACTTCCTGGACATCACCGGCACCTGGGACCCAACGCTGGCGTTCGTCATGGGCGGCGCCCTACTCGTCACCCTGATCAGCTTCCGCTTTATCCTCAAACAGGATCGGCCGCTGTTCGAGGGCCAGTTCCACCTGCCCACCCGCAGCGATATCGATGGCCGCCTGCTGGGCGGCGCGGCCTTGTTCGGCATCGGCTGGGGCCTGGCCGGCTACTGCCCCGGCCCCGGCGTCGCCGCGCTGGTGATGGGGATCTGGCAGCCGGCGTTGTTCGTGGCGGGCCTGCTGGTGGGGATGTGGGGCTTCCGGCGGCTGCCGGCTTAAGCACGCCGCGCCATCAGCAGGGCGTCGAGTAATGCGATGACCGCCAGTGCCACGGCCGAGAGCGGAAAGCACAGGGCGACCAGCAGCATCACCGCCGCTACTTTCCGGCTCAAGGCGGGTTCGGCCCGGGGCGCGGACCAGCGTGGCCGGCGTTTCCACCACAGCAGGGCGCCGGTGACGATCAGGGCGGTCACCAGGCTCACCAGAAGCAGATTCAGCAGCCAGTTCCACCGGCCCAGGTCGCCCTGGTGGAAGGGGATCGACGCGGCCATGGCTTTGCCCATGGCGGGGTAGTCGGCGAAGCGGATGTCCTGAAGCGTGGTCCCGCTGGCCCGGTCCAGGTGCAGAATCCGCTCGTTGGCCGGGTTGGTCAGATCACCGGCGATGGTGGTGGCGGACACCGTCCATACCGCGTCCTCTCCCTGCGGGAAATGCACCCGATATTGGTTGAACCCCTGCGCCTTGGCGATGGCCGCCACCTGATCCAGGTTCAGTCGCCCCTGGCCCTGGCCGGAGCGCGGTAGCGGTGTTTGTTCCAGCGCCCAGGGCACGCTGTGCACGCCTTGCTCGTTCATGGAGGCATGGTCCGGGGCCGGCGCTTGCGGGGCTTCGAACCGGGTGCCGGGCAGTGCCCCCCAGGGTTGCACCAGCTTGCCGCCCCACACGTTGGTCCAGGCCAGGCCGGAAATCAGGAAGAACAGCAACGGTATCGCGATCACCCAACCCAGGCTCAGGTGCAGGCGCCGCCAACGCTCGCGCCCGGTCGTTTGCCGCGTTGCCTTTTGGCGTCTCGGCCAGGCCAGGTACAGGCCGGTGACGATCATCAAAACGGCCAGGCCGGCGGCGGTTTCGATCAGCGCGTCGCCCAGGTCACCGAGCAACAAGGCGCCGTGGAACTGCTTCAGGCGGTTATACAGGCTGGCGGCCGGGTCCCGGTCGCCGAGAATCCGGCCCGTATAAGGGTCCAGATAGACCAGAAGGCTGGGCGAATGGTGCCCGCCGTGGCCCTTCATGGCCTCGGGCTGCAACGAAAAGCGCGCCGTGCCGGTGTCGGATGCGGCCGGCAGATAAAGACGCACGGACGCCTGGGGATAGGCGTCCCGCACCCGTTCCACCAGCAGCGAGGCGGGCAGGGCTTCGGCGCCGGCGCTCACCGACAGCAGCGAGCGATTCAGGGCGTCGTCCAGCGGCTTGCTGAGCAGCATCAAAAAGCCGCTCACCGCGAGCATCAGCAGGAAGGGAACAACCAGCACGCCGGTATAGAAGTGCCAGCGCCAAACGGCGGCGTAGAGGCCGCCCCGTGGCGGCCTTGTTTCAGATCCGGATCTGTTCATGGTGTGCCTGTGCGCCGGGTTTGAACCCACTTAGAAGGTGAATTTGACGCCCGCGTACACGGAGCGGGGTTCGCCGGCCTGCAGCAGGGCGGCGTCGGCCGGCGCCTGATCGCGCACGCTGAGGTTGGTCACATAGGCTTTGTCGGTCAGGTTGCGGCCTTCCACGTAGACTTCCCAGGTATCGCGGGTGACACCGGCGCGTAAACCCAGCAGCTCGTAGCCGTCCACTTCATAGGTGTTCATGAAGTCCGCGTAACGGTCGTCGACGATGTCGAAGGTCGGCCCGGCGAAGAAGCCGTTGGCGTGGCGATACAGAATCTCGCCTTTGACGAAAAAGTCCGGCGCCACCGGTAAGCGGTTGTCGCCGTACAGCGGGTCGTTGTCGAACCGGAAGTGGTTGTAGGTGATGCTCACCAGCGGCTCGATGCGGTGACGGCCGTCGCCGAGAGCGAAGCTGGCGCCGACCCGGGCTTCCACCCCGGCGTGGACGGTGTCTTCCACGTTGGTGGCCAGGCTGGTGCCCGGTGCCTCGGGGTCGTCAATGGAAAGAATTTCGTCTTCGATTTGGGCGTAGTAAACCGCCAGTTCCCAGTTCCAATCGCTGGCCCGGCCCAGCGCCGAGGACCCGCGGGTGCCCACTTCGGCGACCACGCCTTGCATGGCGTCCAGGGGCTCCTCGTTACCGCTTATGTCATCTTCCAGTTCGTAAAGCGTCGGTGCTTCATAGAGTTTGCTGACATTGGTGAAAAGCTCACTGCGGTCGGTGAGCATGTAGACCAGACCCACGCGCGGGTTGATGGCCTCATAGGTGCCTTCCGGGTTGCGCTCCGCGCCGCTGTCGACGTCCACATTGCGCACTTCACGGTGGCCGGTGACCGCCTGGGCACCGTAGACCAGCGTCCAGCGGTCGGCGAAATACCAACGGTCCATCAGGAACAGCTCCAGGTTGTCGGCCTGGTTGTCCACCTTGGTGTCGAGGCCCTCGCGGATGCCGGCGGTATGGGAATAATTGCCGCCTTTGACGCGGGTGTCGCCGTAGTTCAGCCCCACCAGCAGATCGTGATTCCCCAGCACGGTGTTGTAGCGCACGGTGCTGCCGAAGATGGTCTGGTCGTTGTCGATCAGCAGGCTGAAAAACGGCGACGCCACGATCGGGTGATACAGGGACTGGTCCTCGAAAGAGAAGCCCACCACCAAACTGCTGGTGTCGCTCAACGTCCACTCAGTGCGGTTGGCCGCGCGCCAGGTTTCCACGTTGTAGAGAAAGTTACCGCTCACATTATTGGGGTTGGCCTGGTAGGGGGCGTCCTCGAACTGATCCCGCGTCAGTGCGCCGGGCAGCTCCTGGTCGTTGTCCACGTAGCTCAGGTAGAAGCGGTTCTCCACCCGGTCGCTGATTTGCCAGCCGGTGTTGGCGTAGAAGCTGCCTCTTTGCTGCTCCTGGTGATCGCGGTAGCCGTCGTAGCTGCGTTGTTCCGCGGTGACCAGGGCATCGAAATCACCGGACACCGCGCCGCCGGTCACCCGGCTTTGCACGGTGCCGTGGCTGCCGCCGGTGAGCGACACCTGATTGTCGGTGGTGCGCGCGGTGGGGCTGATGAAATTGATCGCGCCGCCCAGGGTGCTGGCGCCGTAGGTGAGCGCGTTGGCGCCGCGCGCCACCACCGCGTAGCGAGCGCTGAGCGGGTCGATAAAGCTGTTGTGGTTGTTGCCGTCGGCGGCGGTCACCGGCAGGCCGTCCACCATCAATTTGATGCCGTTGCCGTCGAAGTTCACCGCGTCCAGGTTGGAGCCCCGGCTGGAATAGAAGGTGGAATCACCGGTGGAGCCGTTGGCCGTCCACACGCCGGGCACGTAGCGCAGCATGTCGCCGAGGCTCACCACGTTGCGTTCGGAGAGATCCTCGGCCTCGATCAGACTGACGCCCCCGGGCGTCAAAACCTGTTCTTTCACCAGATCGCCTTTGGTCTTTTCCGCTGAGCCGGCGTCCTGGCCCTGAACGGTAATCGGTGCCAAAGAGTGGGTGTCGGCGTCCGCGGCGCAGGCGCCGAGGGGTAACAGGACGCCCAGACAGACGGTGAGCGGCTTGCGCTTGTAGGGGTGCATAGTGATGTTCCCGGCCCAGGAAAACGGCTGCTTAATACAGAAGGGTCCAGCGTGATGCTGTGTGGGCGGGGAGTTTATAGAGCGGGCCACCGCGCCGGAATGCGGCATAATGTCGCAGGGCGGCGCGGCGTTTGGGGCGGGCCTATTCGATATTCTGGATCTGCTCGCGCATCTGTTCGATCAGTACTTTGAGCTCCACCGCCGCGGCGGTGGTCTCGGCGTCCACGGATTTTGACGCCAGCGTGTTCGCCTCGCGGTTGAGTTCCTGCATCAGGAAATCCAGCCGGCGGCCCACCTGGCCGCCCTTTTCCACCACGCGGCGCACTTCGGCAACGTGGGTTTCCAGGCGGTCCAGTTCTTCGTCCACGTCCATCTTCTGGGCGGCGAGCACCAGTTCCTGCTCCAGGCGCTCCGGGTCCGGGTTTTCCACCGCCTCCTGGACGCGCTGGCGCAGGCGGTCGCGCAGTGCCTCGCGGATGGCGGGCAGGGCCTGACGAATGCGGGCCACCTGTTCGCCGACGCCGTCGAGGCGTTCGCGCACCATGCGCGCCAGTTGTTCGCCTTCCCGGTCGCGGGTTGCGATCAGAGCGTCCAGGGCTTCGTCGAGGGCGGCCAGTGCCTCGGCGTGCAGGGTGTCGGCGTCCACTTCCCGGGTGGAGAGCACCCCGGGGAAGCGCAGGATTTCCAGCGGATTCACCTGGCCGGCGTGGCGTACCAGGTCGTCGACGCGGCGGGCGGCCTCGGCGAGGTGTTTAACCAGGTCTTCGTTGAGCTCCAGTTCCGCTTCGCCTTCTTCGGTCTGGTAGCGCAGGGTGACGTCCACCTTGCCACGGCCCAGGCGCTGGCGGCAGCGTTCGCGGACGTCGTTCTCCAGGGCGCGCAGGCCCTCGGGCAGGCGCGGACCCACTTCCAGATAGCGGTGGTTCACCGAACGGATTTCCCAGGCCAGGCTGGCGCCGGTGAGGTGGCGGTCGGCTCGGGCAAAGGCGGTCATGCTGCGAATCATGGGCGTCCCTGGGTTGTGGTCTGTGCGGCGAAGTGCGGGCTTAGTGTAGCGGGTCAAGCGACTGGAAGCATTCACGGGCAACCCGCCTCGCGTTGATGGGCGGGGGTTCGCTACAATGGCGGATCATTCGATCCCGAATCAAGGAGTTTTCATGCGCCCTTCCGGCCGCCAGCTCGACCAGATGCGCGACGTATCCTTCGTACGCGATTTCACCATGCACGCCGAAGGCAGCGTGCTGGTGTCCTTCGGCAATACCAAGGTGTTGTGCACCGCGTCCGTGGAGGATGGCGTGCCGCGTTTCCTCAAAGGCAAGGGCCAGGGCTGGATCACCGCCGAGTACGGCATGCTGCCCCGTTCCACCCACACCCGTTCCGGCCGGGAGGCGGCGCGCGGCAAGCAGGGCGGTCGCACCCTGGAGATTCAGCGGCTGATCGGGCGCTCCCTGCGGGCCGCCGTGGACCTGAAAAAACTGGGTGAGAACACCATCTTTCTGGATTGCGACGTGATCCAGGCCGATGGCGGCACCCGCACCGCGTCGATCTCCGGTGCCTGCGTGGCCCTGGTGGACGCCTTCACCACCCTGCTGGAGCGCAAGCGCATCAAGGAAGACCCCCTCAATGGTCTGATTGCCTCGGTGTCGGTGGGGATTTATAAGGGAGAACCGGTGTTGGATCTGGATTATCCCGAAGATTCCAACGCCGACACGGACATGAACGTGGTGATGACCCAGCATGGTGGGTTCGTGGAGATTCAGGGCACCGCCGAGGGCGACGAGCCGTTCACCCGTCAACAGTCCGATCAGTTGCTGGGCCTGGCCGAGAAAGGCATTGGTGAGATCGTCCGCAAGCAGCAGGAGGTGCTGGGCTGGTAAGCCCGGTGGGGAACGGAATGAAAAACTACAAGAAGCACTTTTTGCGCTTCGCCGAGGAGCGCCAGGCGCTGAAGTTCGGGGAGTTCACCCTGAAATCCGGGCGCATCAGCCCGTACTTCTTTAACGCCGGCACCTTTTACACCGGTGAGGCGCTGGCCCGTCTGGGCCGCTATTACGCCGACGCCATTGTTGAGTCGGGCATTGAGTTCGACATGCTGTTCGGCCCCGCCTATAAGGGCATCCCGCTGGTGGCGGCGGTGTCCGTGGCGCTCGCCGAGCACCATGGCCGCGACCTGCCCTGGGCGTTTAATCGCAAGGAAGCCAAGGACCACGGCGAAGGCGGCTGGCTGGTGGGCGCGCCGCTGGAAGGCCGCGCGCTGGTGATCGACGACGTGATCACCGCCGGTACCGCCATCCGTGAGGTGGCGGAGCTGTTCGAGCGCACCGAGGCGAGCATCTCCGGGGTGTTCGTGGCGGTGGACCGCCAGGAGCGCGGTCGTGGAGAGTCTTCAGCGCCTGGTGGAGGGCTGTCGGCGATCCAGGAGGTGCAGGAAAGTATGGGGGTTCCGGTGCGCAGCATCGTGTCCATGTCCGACATCATCGTCTGGCTGGAAGAGCAGGAAGGGCGTGACGCGGATCGCGTGGCGCTCAAGCAGTACCGCAAGCGCTACGGCGTGGAGGGGTAAGCGTGAGGTGGCTGCGGTGCGGACTGGTGCTGGCGTCGTTGGCGTTGTGGCCGGTGCAGGCGCCGGCGGCCCCCAAGCAGAAAGAGCCCGCCGGTGAGGTCATGTACCGCTACACCAAGTCGGACGGCACCCTGGCGGTGAGCGCCACGCTCAACGAGCAGGCCATCCACGCCGGCTATCAGGTGCTGGACCTCAGCGGTCGCGTGCTGCGCCGCGAGCCGGCGGCGCCCCCGGAAGAGCAGGCGCGTCGCCGTGAGGCGATGGAGGCCCGGCAACAGGCGCAACAGCAAGCCGAGCGGGACAAGGAGCTGGAGCGGCTTTACGCCGGGCCGGAAGACGCGGTGCGCGCCCGCGACCGCCAGCTGGAAGCGCTGGAGTTACGCATCAGCTACGCCACCAACACGCTGGCGCAACTGGAAGAAAAGCGCGACGAGGAGGTCAGCCTGGCCGCCCGCGCCGAGCGCGCCGGCCGGCCGGTGCCGGAGGGCACCCGCCAGGCCATCGACGATTACCAGCGCCGTATGGCCCATGTGCGGCGGGAAATCGCCGGCTACGAGAAGGACAAGCAGGCGGTGCGCGAGCAGTACGCGCCGATTATTGACCGATTGGAGGAGCTGGAAGACTCTTAATCGCGGAAGACTGTCGGGCCCAGCAGCGCCCATTGCTCCGGCCAGTCCTGGCCGGGGCGGATTCTGAAACCGGAACGCACGAATTGGGCGATGCGCCCTTCCACCACCGCCAGCAGCAGGTTGGCGGTGATCGTGGGGGTGGCGGCGGTGCGTTTGCCTTCCTTGAACTCGGCGTCGCGGACCACTTGCTTGAGCTGGCTTTCCACCCGGTCATAGAACTGTTGAATACGTCGGTGCAGGCGCTCGTTCTCGCCGGTGAGGGCGTCGCCGGTGAGCAACCGGGTGATGCCCGGGTTGCGTTCGGTGAACGCCAGGATCAGCGTGAGAATCTGTTCCACCTGGGTGAGCGCGTCCCCCTCGCCGGTGATCCGGTTGATGCGCGAGAAGATCGCCTCTTCGATGAAGTCGATCAGCCCTTCGAACATCTTCGCCTTGCTCGGAAAATGCCGATACAACGCGGCTTCGGACACCCCCACTTCCCGCGCCAGGCCGGCGGTGGTGATCCGCCCGCCCGGTTCCGCTTCCAGCATGTGCGCCAGGGCCTGCAGGATTTGCTCCTTTCTGGACGGAGTCTGTTCTGTCATTCGTCGTTCCCGTTTTAGGCGTTTTTAATTGTTGCTGATCAATGCTTGCTGATCAGCGTACCGACCCCCTTGTCGGTAAGAATTTCCAGCAGCACCGCGTGGGCCACCCGGCCATCAATGATGTGCGAGGTGTGCACGCCGTTCTCCACCGCTTCCAGGGCGCAGCGGATCTTCGGCAGCATGCCGCCGTGGATGGTGCCGTCCTTGATCAACGCGTTGACGCGGTCCGCCGTAAGGCCGGTGAGCACGCGGCCTTCCTTGTCCTTGAGGCCGGCCACGTTGGTGAGCAGGATCAGCTTTTCGGCGCGCAGCACCTCCGCCACCTTGCCGGCCACCAGGTCGGCGTTAATGTTGTAGCTGGTGCCGTCCTGATCGACGCCGATCGGCGCGATCACCGGAATAAAGTCGCTGCCGCCGAGCAGGTCGAGCACCTTGGTGTCGATGCCCTGCACCTCGCCCACGTGGCCGATGTCGATGATTTCCGAAGCCTGCAGTTCGGGGTTGTCGGCGTCCAGGTTCTTGAGCAGCATCTTGCGCGCCTTGATCAGGCGGCCGTCCTTGCCGGTCAGGCCCACCGCCTGCCCGCCGTTGTGCTGAATCAGGTTGACGATGTCCTTGTTGACCAGGCCGCCGAGCACCATCTGCACCACGTCCATGGTTTCCCGGTCGGTGACGCGCATGCCCTGCACGAACTTACTTTCCTTGCCGAGCCGGTTGAGCAGATCGCCGATCTGCGGCCCGCCGCCGTGGACGATCACCGGGTTGATGCCGACCTGCTTCATCATCACCACGTCGCGGGCAAAGCTGTTCTTCAGCTCGTCGTTTTCCATGGCGTTGCCGCCGTACTTGATCACCACGGTGGTGCCGGCGAAGCGCTGAATGTAAGGCAGCGCTTCAATCAGAACGCGGGCGGTTTCCTGGGCGCTCTTGGTGTCCATGACTGCTTTCTCCAACCGGTCAAAAAGTATCCGTTTAAAGGGCGAAGGCCTCGGCGCTGTCGCTAGCCTGCAAGGAGAGTACCTCCAAAAGGCGGGCGGCGGCGTAGAGCGCATCGCTGAATCCGTACCAGCGGTCGGCGAAGAATATATGCCCGCTCGCCTCTCCCGCCAGGGGCACGGCCAATTCTTTCATGCGCGACCGCAGCCGCGCCGGGCCACCGTCGTCCATCACCGGCCGGCCGCCCTGCTGGCGGATCAGGTCGGCCAGGGCGCGGTTGTCGGCCATGTTGAACAGCACGTCGGCGCCCGGATTGCGTTGCAGCAGGTCGTGGGCCAGCAGCATCAGCAGCCGGTCGGCGGCGATCAAGCGGCCGTCGCTGGCCACCAGGGAAAGGCCGCCGTCGGCGGGAAACGCCAGGCCCAGATTCAGGCCCTGCTCACTGACGGTTCGGGCCAGGGCGTCCTCGTCGGTGCCGTCCAGGGTGACCACCTTGCAGCCCAGTTCGCCGAACAGCCGGGGGGCCAGGCCGGCGGCGCCGCCGGTATCTTGCACGGCCACCGACATCGGCCGTGCCAGAATAATGTCGTCCGCCACGGCGGCCAGGTAGCGGTCGTTGATGTCGCGCTCTTCCCGTTGTCCGCTGCCCTGGTCCAGGCGCCGTTCCAACAGCCGGTCGCGCAGCGCCAGCAGCCGGTCGCCGTGGAGCTGCTCGCCGTTGATGACGATCTCCAGGGCCCGCTGCGCGCCGTCGCCGGTGACGCAGACGCCGCTCTGGCTTTCCAGCACTTCGGTGGCGTAGTGGAGCACCGCCGGCGGCGCCCGGCCCAAATCCACTACCTGGCGACCGCTGGCCACCAGGCCGTTGATCAGCGCGTTGCTGGCCTCGGCGTCGCCCGTGCAAACCGCGAACAGGGTGTGCTGGCCGGCGGCGCCGGCCTCGCTGCCGATGGCCCGGCCGAGCTGCTCCAGGGCGGTGTCATCCAGGGGCACCTCACCGGTGGCGCGGATGCCGTCGCCACCGAACAGCGCTTGCGGCGGCGCCGGGCCGGGCTCCGGCTCGGTGGGGACTTGCGGCTCCGGCTCGGGGGCTGGCGGCGGCGAGGCGGTGGCCGGCTTGACCGTCCGGGTGGGCGCGGTATCGGCGCGGCGGTCGGCGGCCGGCGCCGGCGCGGGCCGCCGCCGGGCCAGCCGGGCGAATACCGCGTAGATCGCCAACAGAACCAGCAACGCGCTGATTCCGGCCGGCAACAGCAGGCTTTGCCAGGAAGGCGGTGTGGGAGGCACCGCCAGCGTCAGGGTGAAGGGCCCGCCCCGGGCGCTGGCGCTGACGGCATCGCTTTGGCCGCGCCGGATCAGCGTCAGGTCGCCCTGGCTCAGCGTCAGCGCGCTGCTTTGGGGCAGGCGTTGATCGAGGCTGTTCAGCCAGGGGCTCAGGTCGTGCTCCAGGATCACCGCGCCGCCGGGCGTGGTGCGCGCCATCAGTAGCGTGGGCTGTTCACCGCCGGTGCTGGAGACCACCACTTCCCCGCGTTCGCGCAGGTTGTGCAGCAGTTCGCGCAGGGTGAACGACAGCCGTTCCTCGCCGGGGTGGCCGTCGGGCACGCGCAGCAGGCGGGTGTGATCCTGCCAGGGCGTGGGCGTCAGGGGCTGGTCGGCGGCCGGGGCGGGCGCGTCCGGGCGTGCGGCCAGCTGTTCCAGCTGGGCGCGATGGTGGTTCACCCGCTGGCCCAGTTCCCCGGCCAGGGTGTTGGCGAGGCGCCGGGCTTGCTCCGCGGCGGCGGTTTGCGCCTGGTCGTGTTGATGCTGGTGCCACACACCAAAGCCGGCGCCGATCAGTACCAGGCCCAGCAGTGCGAGCAGCCACGCTGGCCTGGTCAGAACCTTGCGTTCGTTCCCCATCCGTTCCCCCTTACGGTACCGTCGCCGTTCTGTGATCGCGGCGTTTCGGTGGCACCCGTGGCGCTTACTGGCGGCCGCTGTGGCCGAAGCCGCCCTCGCCGCGGGCACTGTCGTCGAAATCATCCACCTGTGTCAGCGACACCTGCATCACCGGCACGATCACCAGCTGCGCGATGCGCTCGCCGGGCTCGATGGTGAAGGCGCTGCTGCCCCGGTTCCAGCAGGACACCATCAACTGGCCCTGGTAGTCCGAGTCGATCAGCCCCACCAGATTGCCGAGCACGATGCCGTGCTTATGGCCCAGGCCGGAGCGCGGCAGGATCATCCCCGCGTAACCCGCATCGCCGATGTGAATGGCCAGCCCGGTGGGCAGCAGTTCGGTGTCGCCGGGGTTCAGGGTCAGCGGCGCCTCCACCATGGCGCGCAGGTCCAGGCCGGCGGAGCCGTCGGTGGCGTAGGCGGGCAGTGGAAACGAATCGCCCAGGCGGGCATCAAGAAGCCGGTATTGCAGTTGCATCGATGGTCTCAGCGGTCAGTGGTTTCAGCTCTGGCGGATCGCGATCAATTCGATCAGTTGCTTGGCGATCTGCGCTTTGGAGGCGAGCGGCAGCACCTTGTGCCCGCCGGGCCAGATCACCGTGAGGGCGTTATTGTCGCTGTTGAAGCCGACATTGGTGCCGGATACGTCGTTAGTGGCGATCATATCCAGTTTTTTGCTCTTCAGCTTGCCCTGGGCGTATTCAATCACATCCTGGGTTTCCGCCGCGAAGCCCACGGTGAAGGGGCGTTTGGCGTGGCTGGCCACGGCGGCGATGATGTCCGGGTTCTTCACCAGGGTGAGGTGAATTTCCTCGGTGGATTTCTTGATCTTGTGGTCGGCGGTGACGGTGGGCCGGTAATCCGCCACGGCGGCGGTGGCGATAAAGATGTCGCAGCCTTCTTCCACGGCCTTAAGGCTGGCCTCATGCATGTCTTCGGCCCGGACCACGTCGATGCGCTTTACCCGGTTGGGGGTGTCCAGAGCCACCGGGCCGGCGATCAGGGTGACACGGGCCCCCGCTTCGGCGGCGGCCTGGGCCAGCGCGAAGCCCATTTTCCCGGAGCTCTTGTTGGTCAGGTAGCGCACCGGATCAATGGGTTCCCGGGTGGGGCCGGCGGTGATCACCAGATGTTTGCCGGTGAGCAGCTCGTAGTCGAAGACCTCGGCGGCTTGCTGAATGATCTCCGCCGGGTCCTGCATGCGCCCGGGGCCGACCTCGCCGCAGGCCTGGCTGCCGGCGCCGGGGCCGAAGATATGCACGCCCTTCTCCTGCAGGATGAGCTGATTCTTCTGCGTCGCCTGGTCCGCCCACATCTGCTGATTCATGGCCGGCGCGACGGCCACCGGGGCGCCGGTGGCCAGGCACAGAGTGGCGAGCAGGTCGTTGCCGTGGCCGTACGCCATGCGGGCGAGGAAATCCGCCGAGGCCGGGGCGATCAGCACCAGGTCCGCCCAGCGGGCCAGCTCGATATGACCCATGGCGGCCTCGGCGCGCGGGTCCAGCAGATCGGTGTGCACCGGGTGCCCGGACAGCGCCTGCATGGTAAGCGGCGTGATGAACTCGCAGGCGCCCTGCGTCATGACCACGCGTACTTCGGCGCCGGCATCCTGCAGCCGGCGGACCAGATCCGCGCTCTTGTAGGCGGCAATGCCTCCGGTGACACCGAGGAGGATCCGTTTATTGACCAGTCGCTGCATGCTGTCATTCCGTACAGTATTTTGGGCTGTGGCTGACACAAACCATGGTGGATGTCGTCTGCCCTCGCCCTGGGGGGTTGTGCAGACTAGGGGCGTCATAGGGTAGCACCAAGGTATGAGCAAACACAGGGAGGTGAGTATGGCGATCAGTGACTGGCCGAAATCGGAGCGGCCCCGGGAAAAGCTGCTGGCGCGGGGCGCGGGGGCGCTCAGCGACGCGGAACTGCTGGCGATTTTTCTGCGTACCGGCAGCCGGGGTAGAACCGCCGTCGACGTGGGCCGCGACATTCTCGACCGCAGCGGCGGCCTGCGCGGGCTGCTGGACCTGACGCCCAAGCGCATGGGGCGCCTGCCGGGCATGGCGGGTTCCCGCTGTGCCCAGGTGCTGGCAGCGCTGGAGATGGGGCGGCGCTACCTGGCCACGGAGCTGGACCGCGGGTTCAGCCTGGACAACCCGGAACCGGCGGCGCGGTTGCTGACCGCCGAGCTGCGCGGTGAGCCCTGCGAGGTGTTCGCGGTGCTGTTCCTGGACAACAAGCACCGGGTGATCGGTTTCGAGAAGATGTTCTACGGCACCGTGGACGGCGCCGCCGTCTATCCCCGGGAGGTGGTCCGCAGGGCGCTGGAATACAATGCGGCCAGTGTCATCGTGGCCCATAATCACCCGTCCGGGGTGGCCGAGCCGAGCCAGGCGGACCGTGACGTCACCGAGCGGCTGCGCCGGGCGCTGGATCTGATCGACGTGCGTATTCTCGACCATCTGGTGATTGGCGACGGCCATTGGGAGTCGTTCAGCCGCCGCGGCTGGGTGTGATATTTGCCGGCAAACACCGGAATCACTTGATCGTCGCCCCGGGTTTTGGTATAAAACGCGCCTTTTCCGGGGCTGCCCCGCCCCCAATTGTGTTGCATCACGGGAGCAAGATCATGTCCAAAGTTTGCCAGGTAACCGGGAAGCGGCCGGTAACGGGTCACCACGTGTCCCACTCGAACATCAAGACCAAGCGTCGTTTCGAGCCGAACCTCCACTTCCATCGCTTTTGGGTGGAGAGCGAAAAGCGCTTCGTGCGCCTGCGTGTGTCCTCCAAAGGGATGCGTATCATTGACAAGAAGGGTATCGACTCCGTGTTGGCCGATATCCGCAGCCGCGGCGCGCGCGCCTGAGCCCAAGGAGCTGAATCATGGCATCTGGTCCGATTCGTGAAAAAATTCGTCTGGTCTCCTCAGCGGGCACCGGGCACTTTTACACCACCGCCAAGAACAAGCGTCTGCATCCGGAAAAGATGGAGACCAAGAAGTTTGATCCCGTGGTCCGCAAGCACGTGATCTACAAGGAAGCCAAGATCAAGTAAGCGTCCTGCCTGGCAAGGGACAACAGAAACCCGGTGTGGCCACTCGCCACACCGGGTTTTTTTATGCCGGTCAATAACAATAAATTTCATAACAGTACAAAGTTGGTCTTTTTGCACGTAAGGCAAACGAGGCATACTCACTCAATCAGAGGTGTCCGCCGCAAAGGTGGAAACGTAACGAAAAACGCGGTAACAAAAGAACAAGAACAACCGGTCATCGCTTTCACAACACCGGATATCCGCCGACATTTTTTGTAAGTTATTGACTTTAAAGGGTTTTGGCGACGGATATGCAAATGTGGGGACTTGTGAAGTAGTTCACAAAATACCTACTATCGGAAAGGAATCGTCACTGATAGCACTTTGGGTGTAAGGGAGAGTTTCACATGAAATCACTGACCGTCTTTACCAACGCCTCACAACAACTCGCCGCCCGGCTGTTCAGCCGTGGCCGTACCCAGGCCGACAAGCAGCGTGGCGCCAGCGCGCTCGAGTACATCGTGCTCGCCGCCGCCATCATCTTCATCGTCGGCATCCTCGCCACCAACGATACGGTCCAGACGACTCTGGAAACCGCCTTCAAGCAACTGTTCTCAGATGCGACCGCTAAGAATCCTAACTGAAGTGGTTCTTGCGCGCGGGCCGGCAGCGCGTTGGCGTGAACAGGAAGGGGCGGTGGCATTGGAATTTCTGATGCTGTTCCCCTTCGTGGTCGCGATGCTCTACGCCTCGGCCATCTACGGCATCGTGTTCTTCAGCCAGTACCGGCTGCAGAACGTGGTGGACCGGGCGGTGGCCACCGCCCTGTACGTGGACCGTTCCGCGTTTCAGGGCGAGCAGATGGAGGGCGCCGTGGTCAACCGCGCCAGCCAGGCCATGAGCGGCCTGCTGGCGACGCTGCCCGGGCCGCTTTCCAGCCTCGAGGACGGGGCGTCCTCCTGCGCCGTGGAAGCGGTGGGCGGCGTGGAGATGCTCCGTTGCGGAGTGACCTATAACTACAAGGAAAACCCCATCGTGCCGGTCATGAGTTTCGGCCTGCTGGGGACCTTTCCGCCGTTGCCGGACACGCTGGAAGCGGAGGCCCGCGCCGCCTTCTGACTAGAATCATAAGCAGTTGTCGAACAAGGATGTTTCGGAGGGGATATGGGATCTAAGATTTTATACATGCTGCCGGCCCTGGTGCTGGCCTTCCTGGCGCTGGTTCTGGCGTTGGTGGGACTGAGCCGGGATCCGGAGCCGGTGACCGTCACATCGGCGGACACCACCGGGCAGGCGGATCAGGAGCAAGCCGCGCCATCCTATGAATACTGGGTGTTGCGCCAGCCACTGAACGCTGGCGAAACCCTGAGTGAAGAAAACCTGGCGGTGGTGACCTCGCCCAATCAGATCAGCGACGCCCTGCCCGCTGAAGAAAGCGTGTTCGGCCGTGAGCTGCGCCGCTATGCCCGCCCGGGCGAACTGCTTTCCAACCATCATCTGGAAAGCGGCGGCTCGTTGCCCGCCAACCTGCCGGAAGGCCAGCGCGCCATCGCCATTGCCGTGGACGACGTGGTCGGCGCCGGCGGGCTGTTGCAGCCCGGTGACCGGGTCGATGTGGTCACCGCCTTCCGCCGTTCCGATAAAGACGCGCCGGTGGCGCTGGTGATGCTGCGCGATGTCCCGGTGCTGGCGGTCTACGGTTCCCTGTCCGCCGGCGGCGACGACGCCGAAGAATCCGCCCGCCGGCGCAACAACACCGCCGTTCTGTCGGTGCCGGAAGAGCGGGTTTCCGCGCTGATGCTGGCGTCCTCGGAAGGCAAGGTACGCCTCGCGGTGGTCGCCGGTGAGCGTGGCGATACACCGGTTGGCGACGGGCCCGAGGGTGATGGCGAACAGGCCCTCGCCACCGCCGAAGATCCGGAACAGAAACCTTTCTACTTCGACGACTTCTTCCCCGAGAGCGAGAAACCGGCGCCGGCCGCCGCGCCGCGCCCGTCGCCGGGCCAGCGTGTGCAGGTTTTCGAAGGTGCGGAATCAAGGAGCACTTATGTGCGATAAGAAAGGCTTCGGCTGGGACGCCCGCCTGTTTCTAGGCATGGTGCTGGCGCTGCTGATCGGTAGTCAGGCCGCCGCGCAAAGCATGGACGGCTCCATGCGCATGGCGCCCGGCGACCAGAAGGTACTGACGTTCTCCGCGCCGATCACCAAGGTGGCGACCTCCAACCCGGAGGTCGCCAAGCTCACCGTCAGCGGCAGCCAGGAAGTACTGGTCACCGCCTTCAAGGAAGGCTCGTCCGAGATCACCATCTGGCAGCGTGACCAAAGCCGGCCGATGCGCAGCAGCGTCGCGGTGGCCACCACCCTGGGCGGTAACCTGCCCTATGGCACCCAGGTGCAGACCGATATCCGGGTGCTGGAAGTGAGCCGCTCGGAACTCAACAGCCTGGGTATTTATTACGCCAACCTGTTCGATGACGGCAACTCCGCGGTGGGCATTGCGCCTCCCGGCACCGGTTACCGGGGCTTTTCCGGACCGGGTGCCTCCCAGGCGCCCCTCAGCTCCGACGGGTTCAATCTGTTCGGCTTCGGCAGCAACTCGCTCACCATCATCAATGCGCTTGAAGGCGGCGGTTTCGCCTATACCCTGGCGGAGCCGTCGCTCACCAGCCTCAGCGGCCAGAGCGCATCATTCCTTTCCGGTGGCGAATTCCCGGTGCCCACCCGCAGCAATGACAACGGTATCCAGATCGAATTCAAGGAATTCGGGGTCGGCCTGAGCCTGACGCCCACGGTGATCAGCGACGAGCAGATCATCCTTAAGGTGGCGCCGGAAGTCAGCGAGCTGGATTTCTCCGCCGGCGTGGAAACCGGCGGCGTGGCCGTGCCCGGGCTGCGGGTCCGGCGCGCGGAAACCACGGTGTCCCTGGCGCCTGGTGAAACCTTCATCATCAGTGGTCTGGTGAGCCGCAGCACCATTAACAACAGCGACCGCATTCCCGGCCTGGGCAATATCCCGGTGCTCGGCGCCTTCTTCCGTTCCAGCCGGATTTCCCGGGACGACAAGGAGCTGGTGATGGTGGTCACCCCCCATCTGGTGACGCCGCGCAAGGCGGGTGATCCGCCGGTGACACTGCCCGGCGGCGCCTACCGGGAAAGCAGCACGCAATGGCTGGACATGGCCACCGAGCCGCGTGGTGGCTCGCAACCCATTCGTCATGGAGTGAGCTGGTGAGCGATAACGATATTGTCCTCTCGGTGGTCGACGACCCCGGCATCAAAGCCTGGCTGGATCGGGTTATCGAAGAGCCGTTCCGCGTGGAATTCGTCAGCCGCGCCGATCTCACCCGGGTGTTACGCCTGCTGGAAGCCACCACCGCTCATGTGGTGCTGGTGGAGATCAATGAAGCGGATATGGACCAGTCCCTGGCGATCATCACCGCGCTGACCAGCGCCCGGCCCTGGGTGACGGTGATCACGGTGTGCACCCGGTCCAATCAGGAGCTGCTGCTGCAAAGCATGCGCGCCGGCGCCCGGGACAGTTTCCTGGCCGGCAACGACGCCGGGGAAATCCGCGACCGGCTGCGCCGCCACCAACTGGTGCGTAGTGGGCATTACGGTGACGAAAGCCGCTCCTCGGTGAACAACCTGACGCTGGTGACCGGCGCCGACCCCACCGTGGACACCCGCTTCCTGGCGCAGAATCTCGCCATCGGCATCAACCAGCGCCAGCCCAACTGGCGCTGCCTGGCCATCGACACCCAGCCCCGCGAGCGTGGCGTGTTCTATCTCGACGCCAGCAGCGAATTCACGCTGGATAACCTGCTCGCCAACCCGGAAACCCTGGACGAGACGTTGATCGACACCGCGCTGGAAGAGTTCCGGCCCGGCCTGCGGCTGCTGTCCGGCGGCATCGGCAGCCAGACTCTGGACGGTGACCGCAGCGCGGATCTGTTCATCGCCCTGAACCGGCTGATGCAGATGTTCGATCACATCACCATCAACGTGGCCTCGCTGCAAAGCGAGTACTGGGTGCGCGCCCTGGGCGTGCACACCCGCCATCTGCTGGTCGGCATTCACCCGCTGGTGGATCATGCCCACGCTGCCCGGGCGCTGGTCCATGACTGGGGTTCCCATCTCGGACGTGAAGGCCATATCGGTCTGGTGGTCGACGGTTACGACAGCGGTGTGCCACCGGATGCCGAAGAGTTGAGCGATACCGTCGGCGCACCGCTGGCCGGCACCCTGCCGATAGATTGGCGCCACCGCCTGCTGGCGGTGAACAGCGGCCGACCGATTCTTGAGCAGTCGCCCCGGTGTGCATACAGCCGCCGGCTCGGCAGCCTGCTGGAAGCCCTTGATGGCCAGGACGACGAGCCGCGACGCCGTGGTTTTCTGACGCGATTGTTGGGGAGTTAAGCCGTGGCCGGTCGTTTCGATCAGGAGTACCAGCAACTCAAGGAGCGCACCCACCGCTGGGTGGTGGAGCGGCTGGATGAAGAAGGCATCGAAGTCGGCAAAGCGACCCGTGATGCCCTGGCCGAATTCACCCGCAATCACGTCGGGCAGTACATTTCCCATAACCGGGTGCCGCTGTCCACCCAGGACCTGAACCAGCTGGTCCGCGATATTCTCGATGAAGTTACCGGTTTCGGCCCGTTGGAGCCGTTGCTGGCCGACCACAGTGTTAACGATATTCTGGTTAACGGCCCGGAGCATGTGTTCGTGGAAGTGGCCGGTGTGTTGCAGCGCGCCAACACCCGGTTCATCAACGATGACCATGTCACCCGCGTGATTCGCCGCATGCTGGCGCCGCTGGGCCGGCGGTTGGACGAAGCCAGCCCGATGGTGGACGCCCGCTTACCGGACGGTTCACGGGTCAACGCGATTATTCCGCCGCTGGCGCTGGACGGGCCCACCATCAGTATTCGTAAGTTCACCGGTAACCACCTGTCCGCCCAGCAGCTGATCGAAAACGGTTCCATGACCGACGCCTGTCTGGACGTGCTGATCCGCGCGGTGGAATCGCGCCGCAATATTATTATCAGCGGCGGCACCGGCACCGGTAAGACCACCATGCTGAACCTGATCAGCCAGTACATTCCGCGCGCGGAGCGGATTCTTACCATTGAGGACTCCGCCGAGCTGGTGCTCAACCACCCCCATGTGGTGCGTCTGGAAACACGCCCGGCCAACACCGAAGGTAAAGGGCGTATCACCGCCCGGGAGCTGGTGGTGAACTCGCTGCGCATGCGCCCCGACCGGATCATTCTCGGCGAGGTGCGTTCCGCGGAAATCATCGAATTGCTGCAGGCCATGAACACCGGCCACGAAGGTTCGATGAGCACCATCCACGCCAACACCACCAAGGACGCCCTGGTGCGGATCGAAACCCTGCTGGCGGTGAGCGGCTACGACGCCAGTGAGCGTGCCATTGGCCGGCTTATCGGTTCCGCCCTGGATATCATTATTCAACTGGTGCGGATGCCTGACGGCCGCCGCATGGTCAGCGAGGTGATCGCCCTCACGCCCACCGAGACCGACGCCTATCACATGGACTATCTGTACCGGAGCCACGAGCAATGAGTGCCCTGGCCCTGCTCGCCGCCGCGCAAACGCTGGCCGTGCTCGCGCTGATCACGGTGGTATTGCAGTGGCTGTGGGCCCGGCGCCGTTATAAGCGGTCGCTGAACGACGGCGTTCGCCGGCGTTTGCAGACCCGGCGCGATCTGGGCGTGGAAACCGCCGCCCGGGTCACCGTGACCCCGTTGGAAAGCGTGCTGATTCGCGCGGATATCCATCTTTCCCAGGGTCAGCTGTCTGTCTTCGCTCTGGTCGTCGCGGTGTTTCTGTTGGTGGTTCTGGTGTTGAACGGACCGCTGGTGGCGCTGATCACCGCCGGGCTGATCGCTATCGCGCTGTGGATGTACTGGCGTTTTCGATTCCAGCAGCAACGGCGGCGTATTTATGAAGAGCTGCCGGGTTTGATCGACACCAGCTTGCGCTACCTGAGCGCCGGGCGCTCTCTGGACAACGCCTTGGTGGAATCCTTCAATGACGCGCCGCCGGTGTTCGACCCGCTAGCGTTCCGTCTACGTAACGCCGTGGAAGCGGGCCGTGACTACACCAGCCTGTTCGAGGACTTCGGTGGCCTCTACCGGATACCGTCCCTGGTCCTGGTGTCGATCGCGTTGCGAACGTCCTCGCGCTTCGGCTCTTCGATTCGCCCGGTACTAAGCCAAGTGGCCACCTCGCTGCGCTCGCAGCAGGAACTGCGGCGCGAATTCATGGCGGCGACCGCGGAGACGCGATTCACCGCCGCCGCGTTCGCTCTGTTGCCGCTGGGTCTGGCGGCGTACATGATCCTGATTAACGAAAACTACTCCCGGGTTCTGTTGGACACCGATACCGGCCACATGATGCTCGCCATTGCCGGTGGTCTGCAGGGGCTGGGCGTGATCATCATCTGGCGGATGATTCAGGGGGTGGGGCGTGAATAGCGTTTGGTTTATCTCCGCGGCGGTCATCTCCGTGCTCGCCATCTGGGTAGCCTGGGCGAAAGCGCCGCAGTGGGCGCGTCGCTCGAGGGTCAGTGCGCGTTTGCACCGTCTTGCCGATCCGGAAGAGGAAGTTTCCAGCTTTTGGTTGTCGCGACTCGCCAGCCAGTTCACCGAATCCTCCATTGCGCGGGGCGACTTCCAGGAGATTCGTGAAGCCTATGCCGCCACCGGTCGCACCCGCGAGCAGGCGCAGCTTTTGTATCTGCTGTTCTGCTGGATCTTGCCGGCACTGGTAGTGGCCGCCGGTTTCGTCTTCTTCGGCCCCATCGGCGGAATGATCGTCGCCGCGTTATCGTTTTTGGTGCCCCGTCGCGCGATTCGCTCCATGGGCGAACGCGCCGAACAGCAGCAGAACCTGGAAGCGGTGGAGCTGTGTCACCTGACGCGCATGCTGATGGAGGCCGGCCTTTCCCTGGAACGGGTGCTGCGGTTGATCGCCAACCAGGCCAGACCGTTGCTGCCGATGTTGTCCGCCCGTCTGGACCGTTTTAACCGGCTTATGGAATCCGGTGCCGAACGCTCCCAGGCTTTGGACGAGCTCGGTGAGAATCGCCGCATTCCAGTGTTGCGCAACTACGTAGTGCTGATGAAACAAAGCAGCCAGCTGGGCGCCGGCGTTTCTCTCAGTCTGGATCAGATCATTGAAGAAGCGCAGAACGTGGAGCGTAACCGGGTGCGCGAGGAAACCAACCGTATCGGCGCCAAAATGACCGTGATCATGATGGCGTTCATGCTGCCCGCGCTATTTATTTTGATCGGCGGCCCGGCGGTGATTTCCATCGCCGAAGCGCTGTCCGGGTAGCCGTCTAGAACGAACAACGAAGATCAGGAGCAATGGATGCAAAAAATAGCGATGGGGATCATGGCCACCGTGCTGATGGCCGGTTGCGCTTCCCAGGCGCCCAGCGAACTTCCCGGTGACCCGTACGATCTGGACCGGTTGAATTGCTCCGCCCGCATCCAGCCGGAACAACAGGTGCAGCTCGACATGGTCGACAACCTGATGAACCGGGAGCGCAACCACGCGGCGCTGGCGCAACTGGAAGCCAAACCCATGGAAACCGTCGACCATTGGGTGCGCTATGGTCAATTGCAGGCCTCCACGGGCCATGTGGGTGAGGCGGAAATTATTTTTCAGGGCCTGGTGGACCGTTGCGGCACCGGCCGCAGCCATCACGGCCTGGGCATGGTGCTGCTCAAACAGGACAAAGTACTGAAAGCGCTTCACCATCTGGAAATCGCCCGCGAGCGGACACCGGCCTCCGCCCAGGTCCGTAACGATTACGGCTATGTGCTGTTGATGGTGGGTGACTACGAAGACGCCGCCTATGAATTGCGCACCGCCATGGAGCTCGGTGACGGCCAGGGTCCGGTACGCCAGAACCTGGCGGTGGCCTATCTGCTCACCGAAAACTGGGGCGGGCTGGAATGGATGAAGAATCAATACGGCCTGAGCAGTGAGGAGCGGGCCTATGCGGAACGACTGGCCGAGCAATTCGGGAGGTAAACAATGAAACTGGTCATGGCTCTACTCACCTTGATGCCGCTCGCCGCAATGGCCGACGGCCCCCCACCGTTCGGCGTGTCCGGTAAAGTGGTCGACGTCGAACAGGAACATCAGGTCGGCGCCGCCACCCAGCGCGTTCTGGAGCAGCAGCGCCGCTCGCCGCCGGCCGCGAAAAGCGAGCTTTCGGTGCCGGTGTACATCGACACCCAGCGCCGCCTGGCGGACAGCTTTAAACAACCGATCCCGGAAAGCTTCGGCGAACAAACCCGGGACAAGGAGTAACTCTGATGTTTCGGCAGCGAGGCGCGCTCACCGTCATCACCCCATTGCTGATGTTGCTGGTGATTCTGCTTGGCGTCATGGCCTTGGACGGCGCCCGCCTGTTCTCGCTGCGTAAGGAAATGCAAAGCCAGGTCAACGCCGCCGCCACCGCCGCTGCCGACGCCGCCCAGGCTTGCGGCGGGGAGTTTGTCACGCTCCAGGAGATTAACGATAGAGCCTTGATCGCCGCTCAACAGCAAGGTTTTTCCAGTGATTCCGGCACGCTCGTCGTGCAGCCAGGGGTGATCGAAAGCGATGACGAAAAAGTGCTTTCTTTCGAGCCGGTTGCTGATCTGCGACGGAGTAACGGCGTCGCCGTTACCTATGAGCGTGAAGAGCCAATCTCCCTGCTTCTACCGGAGAGCACCTTTGGTACGGTGACCATGTCCGTAGGTGCCGCCGCCCGAAAAGAGCTGATTGGCACGCTGAGCGCCGCCGGCAGCACTGCGGTGGTCGGTGGCACGCAACAGACAGCCAATCTGCTTAACGTTTTGTTGGGCGCGATCCTTAACAACGGGACGCCGTTCAATATCGATCCGACCCAGTTCTCCAGTCTCGCTGAAACCACCGTCAAGTTGGGCGATGTTCTTGCTGGTGTTGGTGTGGATTCCGTTGAGGAACTGCTATCGACCGATGTGTTGGTGGGCAATTTGCTTGGCGCTTTGGATTCAGCGGCGGATCCGCTTGATGACGTTGGCGGAGCCATGGATCAACTGATCTCCGGCGCCGGCGTGGAAACCGTCAAACTCGCGGATGTTATCAACATTGTTGGCTCTACTGAGATTCCGGAAAACAGCCGCTTGCCGCTATACGATACTGTCATGGCTTTGGCTCTTAACCTCGTGGAAGGTACGGTCATAGCCGGTGCCTTGCCGGACACGCAAATCAACATCCCAGGTGTTACGGAAACGCAGATTGAGCTTTTTGTGGGTAAAGCACCGAGCGTCGTCGTGGGGCCGGCTCGTATCGGCGAAGACGGTGAGTGGCAGACAAGATTCCATGCCCCTGACGTGGGCCTTACCATTTCCAGTGACCTCAATGTACTTAATTTGCTGACTGTCAGGTTGCCCTTGGCGGTGCAAGCCGGGGGCGGTACAGGCGAGCTTGTTTGGGCTAGGTGTGCCCGCGGGACAGGTTCGAATGTTGTAACCGTTGGCGTTGACGTGGAGAGCCAGACGGCCCGTATCGCCACGGGCCGGATAAACGGAATGGGTGTCCTGGAGCAGGAGGAAGTTGACCTCTCGGTTCTTAAGAACCTGCTCCCCGGCAGTATCACTCTTGCCAATATCACCGCGGATCTCGATTTGCTGGTTGGCGGCGGTGATGAAAGAGTGGAGCTTAGCTATACTTTGGATGAAGATAATCCGTCGGCTGTATTCACAGAAGGCGGACTGTCTAGCGCGGACTTCAGTAATCTGGACATCAATATCGAACTGCTCGAAGAGGAAGAAGAGTGTAGCGGTCTGCTCGGTTGCCTTCTGACGGGAATCGGCGATCTTCTCAGCGGCATCGTTGAAGGCATCACCAGTCTCCTGGGACTGGAGCAGCTCATACAGGAAACAATTGAGGGATTGGTAGAGGCGCTAGGTACTAGTTTGATCGATCCACTTCTTAACGCTATCGGGATTTCACTGGGCACCACTAAGGTGGAAATCACCGGTGCGGATCAGAACAATGTCCAGCTTCTGGAATACTGTGGCCCGGAAGGTTGTTGAGGTGGCGAACATGATTAGAAGATGTTCCCCGGAAGATATTCCAGCATGCATGTCGGGCGTATAGTTAAGGAAGGCCTTGGTGCCAAGCTTAAGGTTGATTTTTGTAGGCTATACAGGAAAGACGGGGCGATAGTTGGGTTGCTCCTGTTTTGTATTCTGGCCGCTGTTATTTTTTCTTTTTCCATCGGCGAGCTTGGCCGTTTTTCAATCTTTATATATCCCGGCGTTGCTATATTCTCACTTTCTATCGTGGGCTTGGCCCTCTTTATTTTCTACGGTATTTACGTTCTCCTTTTTTTAAGGCCGGAAAGGCCTGTTACCTTTATATTGGGAAAAATAGTAGCCCGAGTTGATAGTGTCGGGCTGGTTCGTTCCGTTGCAATCGTTCTGCTTTTCTCCTTTTTCCTTTCCTCCGTGTCGTCTTTGAAAACGCTGATTCCTGTTGTAAACCCTTTTTCGTGGGACGATTTTTTATCGCGGTTTGATAGTGTTGTGTTCGGCGGGCAGCCAGCATGGCGGTGGATTCATCCGGCTGTCACCGCCTTTGATTTAACAATGCCGATCAATGCTTTATACAATGGCTGGTTCTTTTTTGTTTTTGGTATGTTGTTTTGGCAGATCATCGATATTTCTCGCCCGCATCTTCGCGAGCGTTATCTCATTAGCTACATTCTTTGCTGGTCTATCAATGGCACTATTCTCGCTATGGTCTTTTCTTCGGCAGGCCCTGCCTTTTTTGGAGAGATTTATAACGATCGCCCAAACCCCTATGAATCGCTAACGTCCTATCTTGCTACCGCAAACGGAGGGAATGCTGCATGGGCGTTGGGTATCCAGGATTATCTTTGGCAGCTCTATAGCGAGGGTTCTTTGCAAATAGGATCTGGTATATCCGCTATGCCGAGCATGCACGTTTCCCTGGCATGGCTTGGTTTCCTGCACTTTTGTAACGTTCACAAGGCCCTGGCGCTCCTGGTTCTTGGGTACGTCGTCGTAGTCTTGGTGGGGTCTGTACATCTGGCTTGGCACTACGCCGCGGATGGCGCTCTGGCTATTATCACGACCAGTATTATTTGGCTGGCTGTCGGTGCGTGGAGCCGTTCCAGGCAAAGCGTGTAGCCGGGGGCTAAGGCCGGCCAGCACAAAAAAGCCCCGAGTGCACATGGCATCGGGGCTTTATTTGCAGCATCGAGGTGGCTAAGCCTTGGCCGGCTGCACCCGATCCCTTTCAGCGTCGCCACGAAGTCCTGCAGCGCGTGGATGCCGGATTCTTCGGCGTCCCGGCACCACTGCGCCAGGGAGTCCAGCATCTCGAAGGCGCCACGGCTGGCTTGGCTCCAGATCGACTGCAGGCGCAGGCGGTATTCATAGATGGCAGCTTACCAGATACATTCCTCTAGCTTCTTCACCAGCGCCTCCCGCGTGTCTTTACCAGCCTTGTCGAGGTTCTTTTCGCGCCAGCGAACCGCGGGCAGGTTGTCGATACCCTCAAGACCCAGCAGCGACCAATCCGGGTTCCGTAGGTAAAAGGAAGTTAGAAACTGCTTATGTTTCAGGGGCATCTTGTCCCGGATGTCGTCAACCAGGTCCTTTCTTGTGCGCAAAAGTTCTTCCAGTGTGACGTCGGTTTCGGCCATGCCACTAAAGCTGTGCTCGAAGCTCTGCTTTATATCCCGATTGTTCGGGCAGAGTAGTGAGTGGGGTGAATGGTTGTGGCTTATCAGGTAGACAATAAAAGCGGCGCGTAATTCGTCATCAATGCCGCCCTGATCAAGGAGAATTTGGACGTCGAAAAGATCGCGAGGGTGTTGCCGGTCCAGCGCGGCGACGATTTTTCCGGCGTACAAATCCGGTTCCGCCAGAAGTTGTGTTTCGGCGAAGCCGAACCGGTCTTCAACGGAAGCTGAGACAGGCAGGGTCACTGGCGGGTGGATGGCGCCTCGCAGTACCGGCGTAACCTCAATCTTTATGGTTGATTGATCGGGGCCGGTGATAAGAAGCCTGGTAATGGTCTTCTGTGTGGGTGGCGCGTGTTCCAGAACGTGGCTGCCTGGAATCGTCGATTTGATTGTTTCAGCGATCCGGTGCAGTGCCCTTTGTATTTCCTTAAGAGAGTGGTTCCGGTCATAGATGGGCAGATAGGCGAGGTCTATATCCACCGAAAGCCGTGGAAGGTCCCTGATGAAAAGGTTGATAGCGGTACCGCCTTTTAGCGCAAAGCCTGTTTCAGGCGCCACGCAGGGAAGCACCCTTACCAATAGCTGTACTTGAGCGAGGTACTGATCCTTGAAAGCCACTGTTCATCCTTGTTCTAGATTGCTCGGCACCGTTATTTGGTACTGCTTGTCGAGATGACCGCCTGCCACGAGCATGCGTTTGCCCTTACCTAGATCAATCCGATTCTTATCCAGGTGGGCTAGCCACCGGTGTTGGTGACGATCCGCGAAAAAGAAAAAAAGTCGCTTCACCTTGATGCTTTGCGTTTCTTCCAGAAGCCGCTGCAAACGGCGCGGACTAAGCGTGGCCAGGGTCTCCATGAACCGATCGGCGATATCAAAACTTTCCTTTTTTGGAAGTTCGTCTAGCAACTCCAGGTAGGCTCGTTCAGCGGTTGAAACGATAAGCTCTTGATCCTCCTTACCCGAGGATAAAGAAAGTAGGCCACTTTGGGGCCCAGAGCTGGATGATTTTGCGAGTTCCGCATGGGAATCAGGATGCTCGACTTCTGGAAACAGGCGCTTGCGGTGGTGGCAGACGAAAACCTGTGTCAGAGCGAGTTTATGTAGCCAACCGGGGGGAGGCGTATCCCAGTAGAGATGGACGCGCTTCAGGGTGTGGGGCAGATAATGCGCGTAACCTTGAAGTTCCAAGGCGGTTCGGCCGCCCACTGAAACCGGGCGATCCAGCAGGGATTGTAAGGAGACCACGACATGCTCCCAGCGCACCGGCGGGCCGGGTCGCCGGTACAGACCGTGCGCCGGTTGCTCCAACCAGCCGGTGGAAACGTAGTAATGGCGCAGGGAGCGGGAGTAGCCGTGCTTTTCGAGCCAGGACGCATCAACGAATAACCCGTCCGGTATCAGGCGGGTAAGAAGGTTTGCTTTGCTGCCAACATGTCCAGTCATATTGGACATGTTGGCGAACCTTCAAACCAAGGGCAAGTTTAATTTATCGACAGAATGTACAATTATTTTGTACATTAAGATGTACAATCAAACCCGCGCCGGCTGCACCCGATACCCTTTCAGCGTCGCCACGAAATCCTGCAGCGCATGGATGCCGGATTCTTCGGCGTCCCGGCACCACTGCGCCAGGGAGTCCAGCATCTCCGAGGAGTTGCGGCTGGTCTGGCTCCAGATCGACTGCAGGCGCAGCCGGTATTCATAGATGGTGGCCAGGGTGTGGTTGTGTTCGGTCAGGTTGGCCAGCCGGTGTTTGTGGCGGCTCTTGAAGAACCGCTGGTCCCGGTACAACAGGGTGCGTGCGCGGCTGTAGAAGCCACGGGTGGCTTCGCACGCGCGTGCCTTTTCCTGTTCGAACACCGGCTTGATCACGGCGCGGCGGTACTGGGCCATGACCTGGAAGCGGTGCTGGAAGACCGCCCGCAGGGTATCCAGGTCCACGGCGGGTTTGGCGTTGTCGCGGTCGACCACCGGTTTCGGGGCGACCTTCTTCACCTTCGCCAGGCCCAGCATTTCGAACAGGCGGATCCACGCCCAGCCCATGTCGAATTCAAAGCGGCGGATCGAAAGCTTGGCCGAGCTCGGGTAGGTGTGGTGGTTGTTGTGCAGCTCTTCGCCGCCGATCAGCACGCCCCAGGGCAGTACGTTGCGTGAAGCATCCGCGCATTCGAAGTTGCGGTAGCCCCAGTAATGGCCGATGCCGTTGATCACGCCGGCGGCGAACAGGGGAATCCACATCATCTGCACCGCCCAGATGGTGATGCCGATGGCACCGAACAGGGCCAGATTGATGGCGCCCATCAGCGCGATGCCCAGGAAGGTGAAGCGGCTGTAGACGTTGCGCTCCATCCAGTCGTCCGGGCAGCCGGCGCCGTATTTATCCAGGGTTTCCTGGTTGACGGCTTCCGCCTGATAGAGCTCGGCGCCTTCGCTGAGCACTTTGCGAATGCCCAGCACCTGGGGGCTGTGCGGGTCTTCTTCCGTGTCGCAGCGGGCGTGGTGTTTGCGGTGGATGGCGGTCCAGGCGCGCGTGTTCTGGCCGGTGGTCAGCCACAGCCAGAAGCGGAAGAAATGCTTGAGCGCCGGATGCAGTTCCAGGGCCCGGTGGGCGGAATAGCGGTGCAGGTACACGGTCACGCTGACAATGGTCACATGAGTCATGGCCAGGGTGATGAGCACCAGCGCCCAGGGGCCGGCGGAGATCAGGCCACCGGAGAAGAAATTCAGTACGTCGTTCATGGCGGAAACACAGTTGTGGAACCGTATCGGCTCCAGGTTTTCGGGGTCGGCGGTGTCGGCCGCCGGTCACCGGGTAGAGCGTAGTGACTATCGGGTCATAATCAGGTGACCCTCGGAGTGTACCTGAGCCTGCCATCCGGGGGCCAGATAAACCGTCCCCACCGCCTCGAACACCAGCGCCGGGCCGCGCAATACCTGGCCTGTGGCCAGATTGTCGCGGCGGTACACCGGCACTGGCGTGTCCACGCCCGGCAGCCGGGCCTCCCAGGCCGGGGCGCCGTCGCCGCCGGCCAGGGGCGCGGGGGCCGGGGGCCGCGCCGGCGCCTGGCAGCGCACCCGCACGTTGACCCTCTGCACCGGCAGCGCCAGCCGGTGACCGTAGCGGTGCTCGTGGAGGCGGTGAAATCCGGCCTCCGCCGCCTCCGGGTCGCCGTCCCAGGGCAGCCCAAGAGTAGACGATTGCCCTTGATAGCACAGGTCCAGTGTCACTTCGGTGACCAGGTCGCTGTCGGCCACCCCTTCCGAGGCGAGCTCCTCCCGGCCGCGCCGGTCCAGGTCCGCCGCCAGCGCGGTCACCCGGGCGGCGCCGGCGCCGGCGGGCAGGGCCTGGATCAGCTCCCGTTTGCGCGGTGCGTACACCAGGCCTTCGGCGGACAGCACCCCGGCGCGGATCGGCATCACCGCCCGCCGCATGCCCAGGTTCTCCGCCAGCGCGCACACATGCAGGCCGCCGGCGCCGCCAAAGCTGACCAGCTGGAAATCCGCCGGGTCGAAGCCTTTCTGGATGGAAATCACCCGCAGCGCCTGGCTCATGTGTTCATTGGCCAGCTCGATAATTCCCCGCGCCGCGCTCACCGTGTCCAGGTCCAGCGGGCGCGCCACCCGCGCCACCGCCGCTTCGGCGGCGTCCCGGTCCAGGGCCAGGCTGCCGCCCAGCGCGAATTCGGGCTGCAGGCGGCCCAGCACCAGGTTGGCGTCGGTGACCGTGGGCTCGAGGCCGCCCTTGCCGTAGCAGGCCGGGCCCGGGGCGGCGCCGGCGGATTGCGGGCCCACATGCAGCAGGCCGGCGTCGTCGACCCGGGCCAGGGAGCCGCCGCCGGCGCCGATGGTGTGCATATCCACCATCGGCACCGCCACCGGGTAGGGGCCGATATGGCCGCTTTGGGTGAGGCGGATGTCGCCGTCCAGCAGCGCCACGTCGGTGGAGGTGCCGCCCATGTCGAAGGTCATCAGGTGGTCTTCGCCCAGGGCGCCCCCCAGGCGGTGGGCGGCGCTGAGGCCGCCGGCGGGGCCCGACAACAACAGGTTCACGGCGCGCCCGGCGGCCTGGTCGGCGGCCACGGTGCCGCCGTTGGACTGCATGATGGTCAGCGGCGACGGGGCGGTGTGCGTTTTCAGGCGGCTGATGTAATGGTGAATACGCGGCGCCAGCCAGGCGTTCAGCCAGGTGGCCATGCCGCGCTCGTACTCGCCCCGGGTGGGCAGCACCCGGCTGGACAGGCTCACCGTGAGCCCGGCGTCTTCGAGGGCCCGGCCCAGGCGCTCTTCATGGCGCGGGTCCAGATAGGCGAACAGCAGGTTCACCGCCACGGATTCCGGGTCATGGGCGCGCACCCGGGCCACCAGGTCCTCGATGTCGGCGTCGGTCAGGTCGGTGACCGCCGTGCCGTCGGCGCCCAGGCGGGCGCTCAGGCTCTCCACCGGGGTGTCGGCCAGCGCCGTCGGCGCCGCCGAGGGGGTCAGGTTATACAGCTCCGGGCGGTTCTGGCGGCCGATCAGCAGCACGTCCTCGAGCCTCTGGTTGGTGACCAGCACGGTGCGCGCGCCCTTGCTTTCCAGGGCCGCGTTGGTGGCCACCGTGGTGCCGTGCACGATCACCAGGTCACCGGCGTGCAGTGGCGCTTCCAGGCCCATCTCGCGGATGCCCTGTAGAATCGCCTCTTCCGGGGCCGCCGGCGTCGACAGCACTTTGTGGATACGCGGGGTCGCCTCGCCCAGCAGGACGAAATCGGTGAAGGTGCCGCCCGTGTCCACACCTAACCACAGTGAGTCCACGCCCAGCCAATAGGCCATGTTATCTACCAGGATAGGGTGTCTCCGTTGCCTGTGCCCGTTACAATCCAGGGCCTTATCTTAGCCCCTCGCACCCAGGATAGCCCATGCCCGAATTGCCCGAAGTGGAGACGACCCGGCGCGGCATTGAGCCCCATGTGGCCGGCCGCACCCTCACCGCCGTCACCGTGCGCGAGCCGCGCCTGCGCTGGCCGGTGGATGCCCGGGTCGCCGAGCTGCGGGACAGGCGCATCATCGGCCTGCGCCGGCGCGCCAAGTACTTGCTGATGGATCTGGGGGAGCTGCATCTGGGGATCCACCTGGGCATGTCCGGGACCCTTCGGGTGGTGGCGGCGGATACGCCGTTGCGCAAGCACGATCACATTGACCTGCACCTGGACAGCGGCCAACTGCTGCGCTTCAACGACCCGCGCCGCTTTGGCGCCCTGCTGTACCTGACGGACGCCCTGACCCACCCGTTGCTGGCCAACCTGGGCCCCGAGCCCCTGGATCAGGACTTCTCCGGCGGCTGGCTGTACCGCCGCAGCCGCGGTCGGCGGGTGTCGGTGAAGAGTTTCATCATGGACAACGCCACCGTGGTGGGCGTGGGCAACATCTACGCGCAGGAAAGCCTGTTCCTGGCCGGCATCCACCCGAGCCGCCCCGCCGGCCGCATCAGCGCGGCGCGCTACCAGCGTCTGGCGCTGGCGATACGCTCGGTGCTGGCCAAGGCCATCGAGGCCGGCGGCACCACCCTGCGCGATTTCACCAGCGCCGACGGCCAGCCCGGTTACTTTGCCCAGCAGCTGCTGGTCTACGGTCGCACCGGCGAGCCCTGCCCGCAATGCGCCGAGCCGTTGCGCGGCGGCCGCCACGGCCAGCGCAGTACGGTCTATTGCCCGCGCTGCCAGCGCTGAGCGGCCACCGTTCGTCCGATCGTGCTTGTCGGGGTCTATATTGCCGGTGTAATAACAAAGATGTAGATTGTGATCTGATTGTGGGAAGAACAAATACTTAGGAACGACAATGGGTGCGATAAAAAACAAGGGGGAATCACGATGAAGCGAGCCCTGCGCGTGGTTGCGGCCACTGCCCTCGCCTCGACGCTATCGTTCGCCAGTGCCGCCCAGGCCCGCGACATGGATCTGGAAGGCGCCCGGCCTTCCGCGTTCGCCATGTTCGGTGATGCCCTGATCGTGCGCCCGGTGATGACGGTGGCCACGGTCGGTGGCGCGGCGATTTATGTGGTGACGCTGCCGCTCAGCCTGATCGGGGGAAACGCTCAGGAAGCCGGGGAAACGCTGGTCGTGGATCCGGCCGCCACCGCTTTCGTCCGTTGCCTGGGCTGCACGCCAACCCAGCATGACCGGAATCGTACCGATCAGGAAATTCGCCAGGCCAACCGCGACTGATCCCGACACCGGTTCCAATAAAAAGCCCGCCGTGGATTCCACGGCGGGCTTTTTTGTGGGCCTCTGGCATCCTGCCAGCCGGCTTTGCCGGCCTTTCGCGGGCGGGGCCCGCTCCCACAGGGCCCGCTCCTACAAGGTTCAGGCGGCTTCTTCGTGGCCTTCGTTGCGGCCCAGCAGCATGTACATGGCCGGCACCACGAACAGCGTGAACAGGGTGCCGATGGTCATGCCGGCGGCCACCACCAGGCCGATGGCGAAGCGCGCGCCGCCGCCCGGGCCGGCGGCGATCAGCAGCGGCACCATGGCCAGCACCAGGGCGGCGGTGGTCATCAGCACCGGGCGCAGCCGCACGGCGGCGGCGTGCTCGATGGCGCGCCGCTTGCTCATCCCTTCCAACTGCATCTTGTTGGCGAACTCCACGATCAGAATACCGTGTTTCGATATCACCCCGATCAGGGTTACCAGGCCCACCTGGGTGTAGATGTTCAGGGTGGTCAGGCCCAGGCTGACGAAGATCATCGCGCCGCACACCGACATGGGTACGGTGATCAGCATGATGATCGGGTCGCGCCAGGATTCGAACTGGGCGGCCAGCACCAGGTAGATCACGATCAGTGCGAAGAAGAAGGTGACGATCAGATCGCTGCCCTCTTTCTTGAACTGACGGGACTGGCCCGAATAGTCCACCGAATAGCCGGGCGGCAGTACCTCATCGGCGGCGTTCTCAAGCACGCCCAGTGCTTCGCCCAGGGTGACCCCGGGGCGCTGCACCCCGGAGATGGTCACCGCGTTGAGCTGCTGAAAGCGCTTCAACTGCTGGGGCTGCACGGTCTCTTCAAGACTGATCACCGTGGCCAGCGGCACCAGGTCGCCCTGGCCGGTGCGCACGTAATACTGCTTGAGCTGCTCCGGCGTCAGGCGGCTGCTGCGCTCCACCTGCGGAATCACCTTGTAGGACCGGTTCTCCAGGGAGAAGCGGTTGGCGTAACCGCCGGCCAGCATGGCGCCCAGTTCCTGGGCGAGTTGCTGCATGGTGATGCCCAGGCTGGCGGCTTTCTCCCGGTCGACCAGGATGTTGTAGCGCGGCTTGTCGATCTTCAGATCGGTGTCCATGAAGATAAACTTGTTGCTGGCGCGGGCCTTGTTGAGCACCTCGTTGGCGAATTCCTGCAGGTTCTCGGTGGGCTCGGTGGTGCCGATCACGAATTCCACCGGCAGCGCGCCGCCGGCGGTGGGCAGCGAGGGCGGTACGAACGCCGCCACCTGCAGGCCGGCGATGTTGTTGATCTTCTCGGACAGCTCGTTCTTTGCCTCGGCGGTGGTTTGCTCGCGCTCGTTCCAGCTTTTCAGAACGAAGCCGGCCAGCGCGGTGTTGGAGGCGGTGGTGGAGCCGCCGCCGCCGATACCGTTGAGCAGGAACACATTGTCCACCGACGGCATGGTGTCGGCGATGTCGTTGAACTCGCGGGTGAACGGCTCGAGATAGTCCAGCGTCACATAGGGGTCGGCGGTGGACGAGGTCAGCACGAACCCCTGATCTTCCGCCGGTTCCAGTTCGCTGGGCGAGGTCACGAACAGGAAGTAGCAGGACACCAGAATCACCACGCCGAACACGTAGATCACCGGCAGCTCGTTGAGCGCGCCATGCAGGCGCCGCTCATAGCTTTTCTCCAGCTTCTCGAAGCGCTGGTTCACCCAGCGCTCGAAGCGGTTGCCGGTGCGGTCCGGGTCGTGCGCCTTGAGGATCTTGGCGCACATCATCGGCGACAGCGTCAGCGCCACCACGCCGGACAGCAGCACGGCGCCGGCCAGGGAGAACGCGAACTCCACGAACAGGGTGCCGGTGAGGCCGCCCATGAAGCCGATCGGCAGGTACACCGCCACCAGCGTGGTGGTCATCGCCACCACCGGCCAGGCCAGCTCCCTGGCGCCCTTGATGGCGGCGTCGAACGGCGACAGACCCTCTTCCACGTGTCGGTGGATGTTCTCCAGCACAATGATGGCGTCGTCCACCACGATGCCGATGGCGAGCACCATGGCCAGCAACGTCAGCAGGTTGATGGAGAAGCCCATCAGCAGCATCAGGAACAGCGCGCCGACCATCGACAGCGGCACCGCGATGGCGGGGATCAGCACCGAGCGCAGAGAGCCCAGGAACAGGTAGATCACCGCGATCACGATCAGCACCGCTTCGATCAGGGTTTTCACCACCTCGTCGATGGAATCCTGAATGTACTCGGTGCCGTCATAGGGAATGTCCCCGGCCATGCCTTCGGGCAGTTGCGGGAATACTTCGTCTTCCAGAATGCCGCGCACTTGCTCGATCACATCCAGGGCGTTGGCGTCGGTGGCCACCTCGATGCCCATGAAGGTCGCCTGCTTGCCGTTGAAGGTCACGGAAGACTGGTACGACTCGGAGCCCAACTCCACGTCCGCCACGTCTTCCAGACGCACGATGGCATTGTTCTCGGAGCGGATGATCAACCGTTCGAACTCTTCGGTCGTATTCAGATCGGTGGCCGCTTTCAGGTCCAGGGCCACGTTGGACCCCTTGGTGCCACCCACCGCGGCCAGCACGTTATTCTGTTGCAGGGCGCCGTACACCTCGGAGGGCGTGATGCCAAGTGCGGCCATGCGCTCCGGTTTCAACCAGGCGCGCATGGCGAAGGTGCGGTTGCCGAGAATCCGCGCGCGCTGCACACCGTTGACCGTGGCCAGCTTGGGCTGCACTTCGCGCACCAGATAGTCGGTGATCTGGTTGTTGCTGAGAATCTCCGAGGAAAACGACAGGTACATGGAGGCGATGCTCTGCCCCACCGCCAGCTCGATGGTGGGGTCCTCCGCTTCCTCGGGCAGCTCGCTGCGCATCTTGTTGACCTTGGCCACGATCTGCGTGAGCGCCTCGTTAGGGTCCTCACCCAGACGGATGTACGCCTGGATCGACGAGGCGCTTTGCAGCGAGGTGGAAACCAGATAATCAATGCCGTCGGCGGAGGCGATTTCCTGTTCCAGCGGTGTGGTGATAAAGCCCTGAATCAAATCGGCGTCGGCGCCGGTATAAACCGTGGTGACGGTGACCACGGCGTTTTCCAGTTCCGGATACTGGCGCACGTTCAGTTCCGTGGCGGCGCGCAACCCGAGCAAAAAGATAAACAGGCTGACCACCGAGGCCAGCACCGGCTTGCTGATGAAGATGTCCGTGAATTTCATGGCTATCCTCAGCTGTTGCCGGGTGTCGGCGTTGCATCCGCGGAGGGCTGCACATCGTTCTCGATGGTCACGGCGGCGTCATTACGCAGTTTCAGCAGGCCGCTGGTGGCGACCACTTCGCCGGGCTTGAGCCCTTCGATCACCGCCACCAGGTCGCCGCGCCGGCGGCCCAGTTTCACGAATCGCTTCTTGACGATCTTGTCGGCGCCGTCCGCTTTTTGGTCACCGTCGGCTTCGCTCTCTTTATTCTCGCCGGTCTGGCCTTTTTGCGGCGCGTCCTTGAGCACGAACACGGCGTTGCCGTAGGGGGCGTAGCTGATCGCGGTGCGCGGAATCACCACCACGTCCTCGGATTGCGGCAACTGAATGTCGACGCTGGCGAACATGCCCGGGCGCAGTTTGTTGTCGTCGTTCTCGAAGCGTGCCTGCACGGACACGTTGCGGGTGGCTTCGCTGACGCCGGGTTCGATGGCGGAAATTTCCCCTTCGAACTGCTGGTCCGGGTAGGCGTCCAGCGTGACCCGTACTTTCAGGCCGTTCTCGACTTTGCTCAGCTCCTGCTCGGGGAGCGCGAAATCCACGAAGATCGGCTGCAACTGGTTGAGGCTCACCACCGGCGTGCCGGCTTGCAGGAACTGCCCCAGGTCCACCTGGCGAATACCGAGCACGCCATCGAAGGGGGCGCGCACGGTTTTATAATTCAGCTGCTCGCGCTGGGCCTGCGCCTGGGCCACCGCCTGGTCGCGCTGGGCGCGGCGGTTGTCCAGCTCGGAGCGAGAGATGGTGCCCTGCTTGAACAGCCGCTGGTAGCGGTCGTACTCCTGGCTGGCCAGGCCGGCGGTGGCTTCCAGGGCATTGAGCTGGGCGCGGTCGGCGGCGGCTTCCAGGCGAATCAGCACGTCGCCTTTTTTCACCGAGTCACCGGATTCAAAGTCGATCGCCTGTACTTCGCCGGGCACCTGGGCGGTCACGTTGACGCCGTTGACGGCGTTCACGGTGCCCACGGCTTCCAGGATCGAGGCCCAGTTGTCCTGGCGCGCTTCGTAGGTGGAAACGGCGGCGGCCGGCTGCGGCATGTTGTCGAAGAAGTCGTTCATCATCTTGCCCATGAACGCCTTGAAGCCAAAAATAAGGCCGAAGACGACAGCCAGGATGATCAGCATGATCACCATGCGCTTGCTGAAAATGCGCTTACTCATTGACCTAAACCCCTGATGTGCGGCTGTATTTTAGTTGTTTGCCCGTAGGCGGAGGGGGGATTTATCCGGCAGCCCCGTCGTCAGGCAATGTTCCTTGTTGCGCGCGGCCCTGGAGAGACGCGCTGCTTGCATCCTTGTCGATGATCGACGGACTGAATCGACCCCGAAGTGTGAACAGAATTTAAACAAGCATCAAGCGCCGGATCATGACAACGCGTTGGCGTTACCCGACCTGCGTGGCGAGACGCTCCAGAACGGTATTCAAATGACGAAAGCCCAGATCGGTGCAGGCAGCCCGTTGTTCGTCCGCCACCAGTAGCCCCTGCGCGCGGCTGGACGCCAGCGCCGCATTGATGGCCTCGGCCTCAAGACCGGTGCGTTGCGACAACATCGTAATCGGTACGCCTTCCACCAGACGCAGCCCGTTGAGCAAGGCTTCCAGCAGCGGGTCGTCGATCACGGTCAGCGCGCGTCGGGCACCGACCGGATCGGCCAGATAATGCTCCGGCATTCGTGTTTTCTGAAAGCGCAGTAATTCCTGATCCATGGTGACCTTGCCGTGGGCGCCGGCACCAATCGCCAGATAGTCGCCGAACCGCCAGTAATTCAGGTTGTGCCGGCAGCGCCGTCCGGGCCGCGCGAACGCCGACACTTCGTAGCGTTCGAAACCCTGCGCGGCAAGCAAACTCAGGCCCTGTTCTTCCAGGTCGGCGCGGCTGTCACCGTCGGGTTGCTCCGGCGGCGCGCGGAAGAAGGCGGTATTGGGTTCGATGGTCAGCTCGTACCAGCTCAGGTGCGTGGGCTCCAACGCCACGGCCTGGCGCAGGTCGTCCAGCGCCTGTGCCGGCGTCTGACCCGGCAGGGCGTGCATCAGGTCCAGGTTGAAGTTGTCGAAACCGGCGTCGCGGGCGTCGGCGGCGGCGCGCAGGGCCTCTTCGGGCCCGTGAATGCGGCCCAGCGCCTGCAGATGTCGCGCATTGAAACTCTGCACCCCGATCGACAGCCGGTTGATGCCCGCCGCCCGGAAGCCGGCGAAGCGGCCGGTTTCCAGGGTGCCGGGGTTGGCTTCCAGGGTGATTTCGATGTCGTCGCTGAAGTTCAGCCGGCGCCGCAGACCCTCGAACAGGGCGGCGTAGAAGTCCGCGCTCATCAGGCTGGGCGTGCCGCCGCCGATAAAGATCGCCTCCAGAGGGCGGCCGCGCACCCAGTGCAGGTCCTGGTCCAGGTCGGCGAGCAGGGCGTCCAGGTAGGCGCGCTCCGGCAGCTCCGACTGGCGCTCATGGGAGTTGAAGTCGCAGTAGGGGCATTTGCGCACGCACCAGGGCACGTGCACATAGAGCGTCAGTGGCGGGGCGGCGAGCATGGGGTTATTCAGGGGGTCTCTCGCAGGGCCGCCATCAAGGCCTTCAGGGCACGGCCACGGTGGCTGACGCGGTTTTTCTCCGCCGGGTCCATTTCCGCCGCGGTCACACCCAGCTCCGGAATCAGGAAGTGCGGGTCGTAGCCAAAGCCGCCGTTGCCGCGCGGGGCGAGCAGAATCTCCCCTTCCCAGGTGCCCTGGCAGATCAGCGGCGTGGGGTCGTCCGGGTGGCGCATCAATACCAGCACCGCTTGGTAGCGGGCGGTGCGGGGCGCGTCCGGCAGGTCGCCGAGCATGTCGATCAGCAGGGCGTTGTTTTTGGCGTCGCTGGCGTCGGCGCCGGAGAAGCGCGCCGAGTAAATGCCCGGTGCGCCGTTGAGCGCGTCCACTTCCAGGCCGGAATCGTCGGCGATTGCCGGCAGGCCGGTGTGTGCCGCCGCGTTGCGCGCCTTGAGAATAGCGTTTTCGACGAACGTCAGGCCGGTTTCTTCCGCTTCCGGCACCTGGAAGTCGCTTTGCGGCACCACCTTCAGCGCCAGCGGCTCAAGAATGGCGCGCATCTCATCCAGCTTTTTCTGGTTGCCGGAGGCGAGTACGAGAGTGTCCATGGTCGAGATCCTGGTGGTCGGAGCGGGTGATTAAAGCGTCACCCGGTAAATGGCGATTTCCCCGAACAGATTGGGCCAGGCCCGGGTCAGCCGGCCGCTGCGGTGGTGGCGGTTGACCACCTGCCGCTCAATGATACGGATATCCCGCTCGCGGCAATGGGCTTCGAAATCCTTCACCGTGCACAGGTGGATGTTCGGCGTGTCGTACCACTCATAGGGCAGCGCCGAGGACACCGGCATGCGGCCCTTGAAGCCCAGATAGGAGCGTACCCGCCAATGCCCGAAGTTGGGGAAGGTGATGATTGCTTCGCGGCCCACCCGCAGCATCTCGTCGAGAATGCTGTCCGGGCGCAATACCGCCTGCAGCGCCTGGGTCATCACCACATAGTCGAAGCGGTCGCTCTGGAAGTTGCCCAGGCCCTTGTCCAGGTCCTGCTCGATCACATTGACGCCCTTGGCGAAGCAGGCGGCGATGTTGTCCTGGTCGATTTCCAGGCCGTAGCCGTTCACCTGGCGGTCGTCCTGCAGATGGGCGAGCAAATCGCCGTCGCCGCAGCCCAGGTCGAGCACCCGGGCGCCCGTGGGAATCCAGCGGCTGATCAAGGCCAGATCATCACGCATTAGAGGTAGCCTCCGCGACACGGCCCATATAGGCACCGAACAGCTTGCGGTACTCCGGTATCGGCAGCAGGAAGGCATCGTGGCCCTTGGGCGTGTCGATTTCCGCGTAGCTCACGTTGCGGCCCACCTGCACCAGCGCATTGACGATTTCCCGGCTGCGCTCCGGCGAGAAGCGCCAGTCCGAGTTGAACGACATCACCAGGAAGTTGCAACGCGTGTCGGCCAGGGCGTCTTCCAGGGTGCCGTCGCATTCCCGGGCCGGGTCGAAATAATCCAGCGCCTTGGTCATCAACAGATAGGTGTTGGCGTCGAAATTGCGCGAAAAGGTCTCGCCCTGGTGGCGCAAATAGGATTCCACCTGGAATTCCACGTCGAACCCGAAATGAAACCGCCCGGAGCGCAGATCGCGGCCGAACTTCATGCGCATGGCGTCGTCGCTGAGGTAGGTGATATGCCCCACCATGCGCGCCAGGATCAGCCCCTGCCGTGGGTAGGTGTCGTGCAGGTAGTAGCGCCCGCCATGGAAATTCGGATCGGTGAGGATCGATTGCCGGGCCACCTCGTTGAAGGCGATGTTCTGCGCCGACAGCTTCGGTGCCGCCGCGATCACCACCGCGTTGGCCAGCCGGTCGGGGAAATCCATCGACCACTGCAGGGCCTGCATGCCGCCCAGGCTGCCGCCCACCACCGCCGCCCAGCGCTGGATGCCCAGGGCGTCGGCCAGCTGGGCCTGGCTTTTCACCCAGTCCTTGACCGTCATCATCGGAAAGTCCGGCCCCCACAGCTGCCCGGTTTCCGGGTTCTGGGAGCCGGGGCCGCTGGAGCCGTGGCAACCGCCCAGGTTGTTCGGGCAGACCACGAAGAAGCGGTCCGTATCGATGGGTTTGCCGGGGCCGATGCAGCTGTCCCACCAGCCCGGACGCGGGTCATCGGCGCTGTGATAACCGGCGGCGTGGTGGTGGCCGGACAGCGCATGGCAGATCAGTACGGCGTTGGAGGCGTCCGCGTTGAGCGTGCCATAGGTCTCGTAGACCAGATCGTAAGACGGCAGTACCCGCCCGCACTCCAGCTCCAGGGGCTGGTCCACGTGCAGGGTCTGCGGTTGTACCAGGCCTACGGAGTCCTGGGGAATCGTTTCGGGCATTTCGGGCAACCATCCAAAGGTGGGGCAAAGTCTATCGACCGCCCCCTGACCGTGCAACGCGAGCGAGCGGCCAGCTTTTGCAGTTTTTTATCGGCGCCGGGCAGGCGCGTCGGTGCACACTGTTTAGCATGGGTCCGGCTCGCTTCAAACGCAGAGCAGCTAAAGGAGAGCAACATGAGTAAGCAATTGGACGGCAAACGGGTGGCGATCCTCGCCACCGACGGCTTCGAGGAATCCGAACTGGCGGTACCGCAATCCACCCTGCGCAGCTACGGCGTCGAGGTGCACGTGGTGGCGCCGAGCAAGGACGGCATTCGCGCCTGGGCGGAAACCGACTGGGGCGACACCTACGAGGTGGACAAGGCCCTGGACCAGGCCCAGGCCGAAGACTACCACGCCCTGGTGTTGCCCGGCGGGCTGTTCAACCCGGACGAGCTGCGCCTCAATGACCAGGCGCTGGACTTCGTGCGCGCCTTCTTCAAGGCCGGCAAACCGGTGGCGGCGATCTGCCACGCCCCCTGGATTCTGATCAACGCCGGAGTGGTCGAGGGGCGCACCCTGACGTCCGTGCCCTCGGTGGCCCAGGACCTGCGTAACGCCGGCGCCACCTGGGAAGACCGGGAAGCGGTGGTCGACAACGGTCTCGTCACCAGCCGTACGCCGAAGGACCTGGACGCGTTCTGCAAACGGCTGATGGAAGAGCTGGCGGAAGGCCGCCACGAGAAACAGCACGCCTGAGCGCCTCACGGGCCGCCCCCGGGCGGCCCTGTTGAGCCAGGTCTATAACAGAGGGCTGAACGCGCTCTCGTCGCCCTGGCGTTCCGCGTTCAGGCTGCGATCAAGCAGGCGGTGCACTTTCTTGCGCTGCTCCTCGCGGTCCACATCCACGATGATCAGATAGTGCCCCTTGCGGATATCGTCCAGGTAGGGCTTGAGGTGGTAATTCGAGTGGGAGATGCCACGGATACCGCCGGCCCAGGCTCCGTGTGAACCGAAAAACAACACGCTCACCATCACGCCCCAGAAGCCGATTTCCAGCCCCCAGGGGTCGATGCCGCTCAGCGCCCAGCCCACCAGCAAGCCGATCACCGCACCCACCACGGCGCCGTAAAAGCCGGTGGTCATGATGTTGGTGTCTTCCCATGGCGTGGTCGCATGGATACCCTCGCGGCTCAGTTCGCCGTTGTCGCGGGCCATGACGTGCACGCGGTTGGTGCCCAGCTCCGACTGTTCAATGTTTTTCAGGGCCGTTTTCACCTGATCGATGCTGTTTACCAGGTAATACACTCTGAACATGGTGATGCGCTCCTTATCGCCGGATCACTTCTCCATTAACAAACACATGGTGTCCGGGGGCGCGTAAACAAGGGGTAGAGACAAGAGGGAAAGGAGACGATGAGTCGTCGTGAACCACTGGACCGGCTGTACGCGCTGGTCGCCAACGAAGAAGACGCGCGCACCTGCCGGGACATCAGCGAAGAAGCCTGCCGGGAAGTGCCCGGCAACTTCTTCAAGATCATTCTCGCCAATGTGCTGACCAAGATCGGCGACCTGCTGATCAACCCCAAGACCGTGCTTGCCTGGTTGATCGGCGCCGTGGGGGCGCCCGGGGCGCTGGCCGGCCTGCTGGTACCGATCCGCGAGTCCGGCTCGCTGATTCCGCAGCTGGCGATCGGCGCCTGGATGCGCCGCCACCCGGTGCGCAAGGGCTTCTGGGTGTTCGGTTCGGTGCTGCAGGGCGCCTGTGTGCTGGCCATGGCGGCGGCGGTCTGGTGGCTGCAGGGCCTCGCCGCCGGGCTCGCCATTGTCGGCCTGCTGGTGGTGTTCAGCCTGGGCCGTGGCTTTTGCTCGGTGGCGATGAAGGACGTGCAGGGCAAGTGCATCCCCAAGGCGCGCCGGGGCCGGCTCACCGGGTTGGCGTCCACCCTGTCCGGGGCGGCGACGCTGGCGGTCGGGGTGTCCCTGTTCGGCGGCGACAGTGAGCCCGGCATGCTGTTCTACACGGTGCTGCTGCTCGCCGCCGGTCTGGCCTGGTGGCTGGCGGCCACGGTGTTCGCCAAGGTGGACGAGTTCCACGGTGAGACCGCCGGCGGCGGGCACGCCCTGCGCCAGGCGTTCGAGAGCCTCGGCTTGCTGGTCCGCGACGCGCCCTTCCGCGATTTCGTGATCGCCCGGGCGTTGCTGATGGCTTCCGCCCTGGGTTCCCCCTTTCTGGTGGTGCTGGCCCAGGACCAGGCGGAGGGCGCCGCCCTGTTGGGCGGCTTCCTGGTGGCGTCCAGCCTGGCCAGCACGGTGAGCGCCAGCGTTTGGGGGTATATGGCGGACGCCTCCAGCCGCCAGGTGATGGTTCGCGGCGGCGCCCTGGCGGCGCTGGTGTGCCTGGGCGTGGCGGCGGTGGCCCTCGCCGGGCCCGCCTGGAACGGCCTGGAATGGTTTTACCCGGTGGCCTTTTTCGTGCTCAGCATCGCCCATTCCGGCGTCCGCATCGGCCGTAAAACCTATCTGGTGGACATGGCCGGGGGCACCAAACGCACCGACTACACCGCCGTCAGCAACACCGTGATCGGCGTGCTGTTGCTGGTGCTGGGCGGCGTCAGCGCGGCGGTGTCCCTGCTGGGTGCCCAGTGGGCGCTGTTGTTGCTGGGCGCCATGGGCGTGCTGGGGACGCTCTGGTCCTGGAAGCTCAAAGAAGTGGAGTAGTCGCGCGCGGCGGGCCTGCGGCATTCAGAACAGCGGCCAGAAATACACCGCCGCGGCGCCCGCGGCGATTACGCCGGCCAGGCTGAACAGCGCCAGTGCGCCATCATGGGCGGCCAGCGCCAGGGCGTAGAGGGCGATGATCAGCGCCGGCACCGCCGCCGCGAACGGCACCAGCTCCAGCGGCACCATGGCCGCCGCCAGCACCAGACACAACGCCGCGCCAAGACGGTTGAACGGCCACACCGTAAGCGCCCGAAGCCGTGGCTTGAGCAGCCGGTCGATGCGCTCCGTCCAGGGGCGCACCCGGGCCACCGCCGCGCAGAATTTCCGTCGCTCGAAAGACATTTGGCGCAGCCGCCCGGGCACCCAGGGGGCGCGCTTGCCGCACACCAGCTGGCCGGCCACCAGCATGATCAGCAGCGCGCTCAGGGTGGGCACCCCGGGGATCGCGCCGGTGGGTAGCAGCACGATCAGCGTCGGCGCCAGCAGCAAGGGGCCGAAGCCCCGTCCCTGCATGGTCTCCACCACGGACACCAGCGACAGCTCGCTACCGTCCGGCTCATCCGCCAGCTTGACGAGAATGTCGGTCAGCCCCAGGGCCGGTTCGTTGGCGGGCACGGGTTCTCCTGTCCTTGTGGGAAATCGTCAGGTTCCAAGTCCCGCTTAGCCTGTCGCAAAGCGGCCGGGTCCGGCTATCAACCCGGTGTGAAGATTTACCTTTTATAACGATTTTGGGTAAAGTCAGTAGGCTTTATTCAATAATAACGGGATAAATGGAGATTCCCTTTGAAACACATGAAGCGACAACTTCTTCTGCTTGCCAGCACCGCTCCTCTGATGCTCACCCCCATCGCGGCTCAGGCCGCCGACGGCAGCGGGGGCGTGTTTGGCCTCGGCGCTTCCCGGGACCAGAGTAACATCGGCGAATTCATCGAGAAGGAAGGCGGGCCGCCGATGGAATCGGCCGACTCAGCCTGGGGCGCGAACCTGTATGTGGGCTATGCCTTCAATCGCTATGTGGCGCTGCGTTTCGGTCAGCGCTTCCTGGGCGGCGGCGAGGCGGATTCCAGCAGCGGTGCCAGCACGGTGAAAATCGACGGCGACGGCATTTACCTGGCGGCGGACTTGATGTGGCCGGTGACCGACCGCTTCGCCATTGGTGGCACTTTCGGTAATCAGAGCATCGACGCGGACATCGAAGTGGAGCAATCCGGTTTTTTCGGCAGTACCTCGCGCACCGTCAGCGAGGACGCCCGTGATTTCTATTACGGGGTGCGTGCACGCTGGACGCTGGGAGAAACCGCCTCCTTCATTGCTTCGTACAACCTGTATAGTTTTGAGGTGGACGACGCCAGTGAGGACATCGAATTCGACAGCCTCGGGTTGGGGTTCGAGTGGCGCTTCTAAGCGCCCGCCTGCCGGGGCTTTTCGAACAGTAAGTCCCAAACGCCGTGGCCCAGACCGGCGCCACGGCGCTCGAATTTGGTTTCCGGGCGCCAGCCCGGGCGCGCCGCGAAACACCCCTTGCCCGCCGTATTCACGAAGCCCGCTGAGTCGTTCATCACCGCCATCATGTGCTCGGCGTAATCCTGCCAGTCCGTCGCCATATGCAGCACGCCGCCGGGGCGCAGCTTGGCGTTCACCAGTGCCACCCAGTCCGGCTGCACGATGCGCCGCTTATGGTGCTTCTTCTTGTGCCAGGGATCCGGGAAATAGAGCTGCACCCGGTCCAGCGAACCGTCGGGAACGCACAGTTTGAGGATGTCCACGGCGTCGTCGCAGTAGCTGCGCAGGTTGCTCAGACCGCGCTCCTGGATTTCCAGCAGCAGGGCGCCGACACCGGGCCGGTGCACCTCGATGCCGATAAAGTCCTTATCCGGCTCCGCTTCGGCCATGCTGGCCAGGGACTGGCCCATGCCGTAGCCGATCTCCAGCACCCGGGGCGCGTCGCGGCCGAATTCCGCCCGTGCATCCAGCACGCCCTGGCCGCGTTCCAGGCCGTAGCGGGGCCACAGTGTGTCCAGAGCCTTGCGCTGGCCATGGGTGAGCCGGCCCTCGCGCAGCACGAAGCTGCGCACCCGGCGCATCACCTTGCCGGTTTCCGGGTCTTTATCCTGTTGCAGGAAGTCCAGCATGGTCAGCGTACCAGCCCTTCAGAGGGCGACGAGGGGTTGGCATAGACCCGCTTGGGCATGCGCCCGGCCAGGAAGCCTTCACGACCCGCTTCAATGGCTTTCTTCATGGCGCTGGCCATCAGCACCGGCTTGTTGGCGTGGGCCACGGCGGAGTTCAGCAGCACACCGTCGCAGCCCAGCTCCATGGCCAGGGTGGCGTCGCTGGGGGTGCCCACGCCGGCGTCGACGATGATCGGCACCCGGGCTTGCTCCATGATCAGCAGCAGGCTGTGCGGGTTGAGAATGCCCAGACCAGAGCCGATCAGCGAGCCCAGTGGCATCACCGCCACGCAGCCCATGTCTTCCAGCTCCTTGGCGACGATCGGGTCGTCGTTGGTGTAGACCATCACCTGGAAGCCGTCGTCCACCAGGGTGCGGGCGGCTTTCACGGTATCGGCGATGTTCGGGTAGAGGGTCTTCTGGTCGCCCAGTACCTCCAGCTTCACCAGGCTGTGGCCGTCGAGCAGCTCGCGGGCCAGCTTGCAGGTGCGCACCGCGTCCTCGGCGTTAAAGCAGCCGGCGGTGTTGGGCAGGATGGTGTAGCGCTCCGGGCTGACGAAATCCAGCAGGTTGGGCTCGTCCGGGTTCTGGCCCATATTGGTTCGCCGCAGGGCCACGGTGACGATCTCGGCGCCGCTGGTTTCGATGGCGTCCCGGGTTTCCTCGAAATCCTTGTACTTGCCGGTGCCGATCAGCAGCCGGGAGGCGTAGGTCTTGCCGGCGATGGTGAGTAGGTCTTCGCTCATGATTGATTCCGTGTTGGGGTTCGGGGCGGGTTCACCCCCCTCCTATCGCATGGACGACTTCAACGGTGTCGCCCTCCTGCAGGGTGTGGGTGCCGTGTTCGCTTTTTGGCACGATCTCCCGGTTCACCTCCACCGCCAGCCGCCGGCCGGTGAGATCCAGTTCCGCCACCAGGTCCGCCACGGTCACGGTATCGGCGGAGCCGTTGAAGGTGTATGGGTCGCCGTTAACGATCAGATTCATAGCGCTTTCACCAGGGACCAGGTCAGCCACAGCCAGCCGATAATCAGTGCCAGGCCGCCCAGCGGGGTCACCGCGCCGAGCCACTTCTGGCCGCTCAGCACCAGCACGTAGAGACTGCCGCTGAACACCAGCATGCCGGCGAACAGAATCCAGCCGGCGGTGACCAGCCCGGACGCGCCGAACTGCTTCGCCAGCAGTCCGGTGAGCAGCAACGCCAGCGCATGGTAGAAGTGGTACTGGCTGGCGGTGCCCCAGATTTCCAGCATCGGCGCGTCCACCCGGGCCTTCAGCCCGTGGGCGCCGAACGCGCCGAGCAGCACGGCCAGGGCGCCGTTGAGCGCGCCCAGAATCAGCAGCAGTTTCATAATCGGCAGTGTGTAGTGAGTGTGGGCGGCAGTATAAAAGATGTGGAGCCAAAAGGGGGCGTCCTCAACCCCGCCCCGCCCATAAAAAAGCCCCGCCGGGAGACGGCGGGGCTTGCTTGCAAGGCAGATGGATCGGGGGTCGCCCGCCGCCAAATCAGGCGGCGATGGCGTTACGCAACTTCTTCAGCGCGTTGTTCTCGAGCTGGCGGATACGCTCGGCGGACACGCCGTATTCGTCAGCCAGTTCCTGAAGGGTGGATTTCTGATCGGCCAGCCAGCGGCGTTCGAGAATGTCGCGGCTGCGCTCATCCAGGGTCATGATCGCCGAGCCCAGCTGGCGCGAACTGCGCTGCTGGTCGTCCTGGGCGGCGACCAGGTCGGCCGGGTCGCTGTTGTCGCTGTGCAGATAGGCTGCCGGCGACGGAATCGGGCTGTCCTCGTCGTCGCTGGTGGGGCCGTCGAAGCTGGCGTCGAAGGCGCCCAGACGGCCTTCCATTTCCTTAACCTGAGTGGCGGTCACGCCCAGATCGTCGGCGACGCGCTGTGCCTCCTCGGTGGTCAGACGACCGAGGCGCTTCTTCTGGCCACGCAGGTTGAAGAACAGCTTGCGCTGGGCCTTGGTGGTGGCCACTTTGACGATGCGCCAGTTTTTGATCACGTATTCGTGGATTTCGGCCTTGATCCAGTGCACGGCGAAGCTCACCAGCCGCACACCTTTGGACGGGTCGAACCGTTTGACGGCCTTCATCAGGCCGACGTTGCCTTCCTGGATCAGGTCACCCAGGGGCAGGCCATAACCGGTGTAACTGCGGGCGATGTGCACCACGAAGCGCAGGTGGGCGAGCACCAGATTACGGGCGGCGTCCAGATCTTCGTCGAAGTACAACCGCTCGGTCAGCTGACGTTCTTCGTCGACGCTGAGCACGGGCACGCTGTTCACCGCGCGGATATAGGCATCCAGGTCGTGACCCGGGACCGCCAGCGGTAAAGCGTGAGCCTGTTGCAGTTGTGTTTTCATCTTTCCCTTCTCCCTTATTGGGTTGGGCACGATATTAGCACTCGGTTTCTTGGAGTGCTAATAGCCGGATTGGTTCCCCGCCATTCATCCTCTCAATGGCGGGGCCGGCCATGTCTCAGACCTCGAATGCTAGGAGAGATTTCCATCGTGAAGGGTAAAGAAACGAAAAAAACCGGCTCAGAACTGCGGCTCCACATCGCCCAGGTGACGGCTGACCGCCAGCCAGGCGCCCAGCAGGCCCAGGGTGCCGCTGAACAGGGGCAGGACCAGCACGGTGGAGGGGCTCATCCCGGTCAGCGAGTGCTCACTCTCATAAAGGTCGAGCAACTCGTCGATGGGCCCGCCCAGCCACCAGAGCGCCGTGCCCACCAGTACCAGGGACAGCACACCGCCGGCGAAACCGAAGCAGAAACCGCTGTACAGGAAGGGGCGGCGCACGAAGCCGTCGGTGCCGCCGACGATCTTGATCACCACGATTTCCTCGCGCCGGCTCTCTATCGCCAGGCGGATGGTATTCACCACCACCAGCACCACGGCGGCGGCCAGGCCCAGGGTGAGCACGCCGATCAGCCGGTCGCCCAGCTCGATAATCGCGTGCAGGCGACGCACCCAGGCCACGTCCAACTGGGCGTTGTCCACTTCCGGCAGGGCGTTGAGGCGGGTTTGCAGCGCTTCCACCTGGCCGGGGGCGGCATTGTCCGGATAGACCACGATCAGCGGCGGCAGGGGGTTGTCCGGCAGGGCTTCAAGCACTTCCCCGAAGCCGGACATGGCCTTGAACTCGTCCAGGGCCTGGGCGCGGGTGACCACCTCGGTGCGTTTCACCGTGTCGAAGCCGGCCCAGTCGTCGGCCAACTGCCGTTGCCGGTTTTCGTCCACCTCCATTTCCAGGAACACGGACAGGTGGGCGTTGCCGTCCCAGCCCTTGGTGATCACGCGGGCGTTGTCCAGCAGCACCGCCAGGCCGGCGGGCAACGCCAGGGCGATGGCGATCACCAGCACCGTCATCAGGGCGCTGGACGGCGCGGCGCGCATCCGGTTGAGCGCGTCGCGCAGGGAGTCCCGGTGGTGGTGGCGCCAGGCCCGCAGGCGGTCGCCCAGGGAGGTGCGCGCGCTGCGGGCGCCGGCGGGCCGGCGGGCGCGGGGGCTGTTAGGCGCCATGGTCGTCGTCCTCGCCGTCGTGAATCAGGCGGCCTTCGCGCAGCGTCAGCAGGCGGTGCCGGTGGCGGGCGATCAGCGACAGGTCGTGGGTGGCGATCAGCACCGCCACGCCGACCCGGGCGAAGTCATGGAACAGGTCCATGATCTCGGCACTGAGCGCCGGGTCCAGGTTGCCGGTGGGCTCGTCGGCGAGCAGCAGCGGCGGCTTGTTGACCACCGCCCGGGCGATGCCCACGCGCTGCTGCTCACCGCCGGACAGCATGATCGGGTTGAGCTTTTCCTTGCTCAGCAGGCCCACCTTATCCAGGGCCGCGCGTACCCGCTTGCCGATGTCGGCGCGGGCGAAGCCGGCGATCACCAGCGGCAGCGCCACGTTGTCGAACACGCTGCGGTCGAACAGTAACTGGTGGTTCTGGTGCACCATGCCGATCTTGCGGCGCAGGAAGGGCACCTGGCGGGTGCTGAAGCCGTTCAGGTTCTGGCCTTCCACGAACACCTGCCCCTGGGTCGGGCGTTCGATCATCATGATCAGCTTGAGCAGCGTCGACTTGCCGGCGCCGGAATGGCCGGTCAAAAAGGTCAACTGGCCGGCGGGCAGCTCGAAGTGGATGCGACGCAGGGCGTCCTTGCCGTTCGGGTAGCGTTTACTGACCCGATCAAACTTGATCATGGGAGTCCTTCATCGGGCCACGTCCTCGAACAGCGCCTGCACGAATTCCTCGGCGTTGAACGGGCGCAGGTCCTCGAGCTGTTCGCCGACGCCGATAAAGCGGATCGGCAGGCCGGTGCGCTTGGCCAGGGCGAACAGAATGCCGCCCTTGGCGGTGCCGTCCAGTTTGGTCAGCACCAGGCCGGTGACCCCGGCGGTGTCGCGGAATTCCTCGGCCTGGTTGATGGCGTTCTGGCCGGTGCCGGCGTCCAGCACCAGCAGCACTTCGTGGGGCGCCTCCGGTGACAGCTTCTTCATCACCCGGGTGACCTTGGACAGCTCTTCCATCAGGTTGCCCCGGGTGTGCAGGCGCCCGGCGGTGTCGGCGATCAGCACGTCGGCGCCCCGAGACTGGGCCGCCTGCACCGCGTCGTAGACCACGCTGGCGGAATCCGAACCGGTGTGCTGAGCGACCACCGGAATGCTGTTGCGCTCGCCCCACACCTGCAGCTGCTCCACCGCGGCGGCCCGGAAGGTGTCGCCGGCGGCCAGCATCACGCTCTTGCCCTCGGCCTTGAAGCGGCAGGCCAGCTTGCCGATGGTGGTGGTCTTGCCGACCCCGTTCACGCCCACCATCAGAATCACATAGGGTTTCTTGGACGTGTCGATTTCCAGCGGCCGGTCCACCGGCACCAGCAGGTTGCGCAGCTCTTCCTGCAGCGCTTCGTACAAGGCGTCCGCGTGCACCAGTTCCTGGCGGCCGACCCGCTCGGTGAGGTTGCCGATGATGGTGTCGGTGGCTTCCACGCCCACGTCCGCCACCAGCAACTGGGTCTCGATCTCCTCGAAGATCTCGTCGTCGATCTCCTTGGCGCCCACCAGCAGATCCGCCAGGCCCTTGCCCAGGTTCTTGCTGGTTTTGCTCATGCCCTGTTTCATGCGCGTCCAGAAGCCGCCGTCGGACTCGGCGGGCGTTTCGGGCGCGGTTACCGGCTCGCTGGCCGGGCGCTCGGGCTGTGCCGGCGTCTCCGCCGCCGCCGGCTCGGCGTTATCGGGCTCGGGGTCGGACGGTTGCGGCTGCTTGCCGAACATGCGCGAAAACAGGCCGGCCTTCTTTTCGCCGCCGCGCGGCTCGTCGCCACCTGGGGAGCGGGCGCTGTCCTCGGCCGGGTCGCGATCATCGTCGCGTGAAACTTCATCGTTCATGGTCAGTCGTATCCATCGGGTTGGGAGCCACCCGCCGCCCTGATGGGTTAGGGTGGGAGCCCGGAAATGCCTTGCCCGCTCATCACGGGCGCGCGGCTATCCTACCATTGTCATTGCCGCTCGCCATAAACAGCTTAGAGGAATGCGGATGAAACCACTGTTGATCGCCCTGGGGTTGAGCCTGATGACGCTCACCGCCCACGCCGAGCTGCCCACCCACGAGTTCCAGCTCGATAACGGCCTCGACGTGCTGGTGCGCGAGGACCACCGGGCGCCGGTGATCACCGTCATGGTCTGGTTCAAGGCGGGCAGCATCGATGAGGCGCCCTATGAAACCGGCCTGGCCCACGTGCTGGAACACATGATGTTCAAGGGCAGCAAACGGCTCGATGCCGGCGAGTTCTCACGCACGGTGGCCCGCTTCGGTGGCAGCGACAACGCCTTCACCAGCTACGATTTCACCGCCTATTTTCAGCAGTACGAGGCGTCCCGGCTGCCGCTGGCCCTGGAGCTGGAGGCGGAACGCCTGAAGAACCTGAAGATCGACGATGAGTCCTTCCGCCGCGAGCTGCAGGTGGTCATGGAAGAGCGCCGTCAGCGCACCGACGACAAGCCCACCGCGCTGGCCTGGGAGAAATTCCAGGCGGTGGCCCGGCCCGGCACCGGTTATGCCCATCCGATCATCGGCTGGCGCGACCAACTGGCCCAGTTGCAGCCGGAGCAGGCGCGCAGCTGGTACCAGCGCTTCTACGTGCCCGGCAACGCCACTTTGGTGATCGCCGGGGACGTGACGCCGGAGCAGGTGCGGCCGCTGGTGGAAAAATTCTTCGCCGATCTGCCCCAGGGCGAAACCCCGCCGCGTCCCGAGACCACGCTCAACCCGCCCCCCGGCGAGCGGCGCCTGACCTTGCGCCTGCCGGTGCGGGTGCCGGCGCTGTATATGAGTTATAACGTGCCGTCGCTGACCACCGCCGACCACCAGGACGACTTCTACGCCCTGACCATGCTGGGCGGCGTGCTGGACGGCGGCATCAGCGCCCGCATGGAGAGCAACCTGGTGCGTGGCCAGCGCGTCGCCGCCGGTGTCGGCGCGGGTTATGACGGGCTGCAGCGCGGTAACGGCACCTTTACCATCACCGCCACGCCCAACCCGGAGGTGAGCCTCGACGCGCTGGAAACGGCGATCAAGGCGGAGATCGAAAAGATCGCCCAACAGCCGCCCAGCGAGGCGGAAATGGACCGGGTACGGGCCGGCGTGCTGGCGTCGCAGATTTACCAGCGCGATTCGGTGATGGGCCAGGCCATGGAGCTGGGTACCTTGTCCGTGCTGGGTCTGGACTGGCGGCTGGCGCAACAATTCGATGACAACCTGGAAGCGGTGACCCCCGAGCAGGTTCAGCAAGCGGCACGGGACTGGCTGGTGGCGGAACGCAGCGCCGTGGCCCATGTGATTCCGGAGGGCGAAGAGTGATGGACCCAATGAAACTGTTTCCCGCCGTGCTGGCGGCCCTGCTTCTGGCCGGCTGCGCCGGCTTTCCCACCACCGCTGACCAGGTGCGCGAGGCGAAACCGGCGGCGCCGGAATTGGCGATCCAATCCTGGCGTACCGAACAGGGCGCCAAGGTGTTGTTCGTGCCTTCACCGGCGCTGCCGATGCTCGACGTGCGCCTGGTGATGGACGCAGGCAGCGCCCGGGACGGCGACCTGCCCGGCGTCGCCGCGCTGACCAGCGCTCTGCTGGGCGAGGGCGCCGAGGGGCTGAGCGTGGACGAGATCGCCCGTGGCTTCGAGGATCGCGGCGCCAGCTTCTCCACCGGCAGCTACCAGGACATGGGCGTGATCAGCCTGCGCACCCTGTCACGCCCCCGCTGGCGTGAGGACGCCGTGGACCTGCTGGCGCGGGTGATCGGCACGCCGACCTTCCCTCAGGGCGCCCTGGAGCGGATACGCACCAGCGCCCTGCAGGGCCTGAAGATGGAAAAGCAGGTGCCCGGCCCGCAGGTCAATAAGACGTTCCAGAGCACCCTGTTCGGCGATCATCCCTATGGCCACCCGCAGTCCGGCACCCTGGACAGCCTGCCCGCCATCGAGCGCGCCGATCTGGTGGCGTTCCACCAGCGTTATTACGCCGCCGGCAACGCGGTGATCGCCCTGGTCGGTGATGTCAGCCGTGAGCAGGCCGAAGCCATTGCCGAGAAACTCAGCGGCGCCTTGCCGCGCGGTGACGCGGCGCCGGAGCTGGCCCGCGCCGAGCGCCTGAAAGAGCGTGTCACCGAACACGTGGATTTCCCGTCCAACCAGACCCACATCCTGATCGGCAACCAGGCCACCTGGCGCGGTAACCCGGATCATGTGCCGCTGTACGTGGGCAATTACATCCTCGGCGGTGGCGGTTTCGCCTCGCTGCTGACGCAGGAAGTCCGCGAGCAAAAAGGCTTTGTCTACGGGATATCCAGCTACTTCAAACCAATGGCCGCGGGCGGGCCCTTCATTCTGCAGCTGCAAACCGCCAACGAGAACGCCGACCAGGCCCTGGCGCTGACCATGGGCATCGTCCGCGATTTCATCAAAAACGGTCCCACCGAGGCCCAGTTGGAGGCCGCCAAGGCGAACATTCTTGGCAGCCGGGCACTGGAAACCGCCGACAACAGCGATATCATCGGCCAGCTTGGCGCCATCGGCTTCTATGATTTGCCGCTGGACTACCTGCAGCGCTTTAACCGGCGCGTGGAAGCGGTGACCGTGGAGGACATCCGCGCGGCGTTCCAGTGCGCGCTGGACGCCGACCGGCTGGCGATCGTCAGCATCGGCCCCCGGGCCCCGGAAGCGGACGGGCAATGAAGGCAAGAGGCAAAACCAGCAAGGGGCAGGTGCGTATCATCGGTGGCGAGCGGCGTGGTCACCGGCTGCATTTCGTCGATCAGCGCGGCGACCTGCGCCCGTCCTCGGATCGCATGCGCGAAACCCTGTTCAACTGGCTGCAGGCGGAGCTGCCCGGCGCCCGGGTGCTGGACCTGTTCGCCGGCTCCGGCGCCCTGGGCGCCGAGGCACTGAGCCGCGGCGCGGCCCACGCCGTGCTGGTGGAGAAAAAGCGCGACCGCTGCGCGGACCTGACGCGGCAATTGACGCCGCTGTTCGGTGATCGAATACACGTACAATGCGCCGACGCGCTCAAGTGGCTGGAGCGCCGCACCGAGCGTTTTGACCTGGTGTTCATCGACCCGCCCTACGATCTGGGGCTGGCGGCACCCGCTTGCCGGGTGCTGGAAGAGCTCGGGCTGCTCAAGCCCGAGGCAAGAATTTACGTGGAATCGCGCCGTCACGATGCGGCGCCGGCGGTGCCGGCGTCCTGGCGGCGGCTGCGCGAGAAGGACGGCGGCGACGTGCGCGCCCAGCTGTACCTAAAAGAGTAGCGATGGCGGCCGTCAGGCCGCTTTTAAATTCAGGAGGTGTCTTGTGTGGCTTGCTTTGGGGGCGGTGATCGCCGGTCTGTTGGTTCTGGTATGGAGCGCCGACCGCTTCGTCGACGGCGCTTCAGCCACCGCCAAACACGCGGGCATGCCCACGCTGCTGATCGGCATGCTGGTGATCGGCTTCGGCACCTCCGCGCCGGAGATGGTGGTCTCGGCGCTGGCCTCCCTGGATGGTAATCCGGGGCTGGCCCTGGGTAACGCCTATGGTTCCAACATCACCAATATCGCGCTGATCCTGGGTGTGGTGGCATTGATCAGCCCGATCGCGGTGCACTCTTCGGTGCTGCGCCGCGAGCTGCCGGTGCTGGCGGTGATCATGCTGTTGGCCGGCTACCAGCTCTACGACGGCCAGATCAGCCACGCCGACGCCATGGTTCTGCTGGCGGTGTTTTTTCTGCTGATGGGCTGGTCGATCTACCAGGGCATGACCGGCAAAGGCGACCCCATGGTCGGCGATCTGGACGCCGCCGCCGAGCAGCCCATGCCCCTGGGGCGAGCGATATTCTGGCTGGTTTTCGGGCTGGTGCTGCTGGTGGCCAGCTCGCGCGTGCTGGTGTGGGGCGCGGTGAGCATCGCCGAGGGCCTGGGCGTCAGCGATCTGATCATCGGCCTGACCGTGGTGGCGGTGGGTACCTCGCTGCCGGAGTTGGCCTCGGCGCTGGCGGCGGTGCGCAAGAACGAGCACGATCTGGCGCTGGGCAATGTGCTAGGCTCGAATCTGTTCAATACCCTGGCGGTGGTGGGCATCGCCGGTGCCATCACGCCGGTGCCGGCGGAGCCCGCCGTGTTTTATCGGGACTGGGTGGTGATGACGGTGCTCACCGTGGCGCTGTTCCTGATGGGCTACGGGTTCCGGGGTGCCGGTACCGGACGTATTAACCGCCTCGAAGGCGCCATTTTGCTGGCCATTTATCTGGGCTATACCGGTTACCTGGTGTCCACCCTGGTGCCGTCCGGCTGACAGGAGTCACACATGCATCGCCCCCCGTTACAGCAGAACTCGTTTCTGGCGCTGCTGGTCCTGGTCACGCTGGGCTTCTTCGTGCTGCTCAAGCCGTTCTACGCGCCCATTTTCTGGGCCTGCGCGGTGGCGGTGATCTTCTACCCCATGCAGCAGCGGCTGCTGGCCAAATGGCCCAACCGCCCTACCCTGATGGCGCTGGTCACGTTGCTGGTGTGCACGGTGATGGTGGTGATTCCGGTGCTGCTGGTGGCGGCGTCGTTCATCACCGAAGGTTTGTCCGCCTACCAGAAGCTCCAGGAAGGCCAGCTCGACCCCAGTGAGTACATCGCCACCTTCCGCGAAGGCTTTCCGCTGGCGTACCACTGGCTGGAACGGTTCGGCGTGGATTTCGCCAACCTGGGTGACCAGGTGATGGCGGGCCTGAAAAGCGCCGGCCAGTTCCTCGGCAAGCGTGCCCTGGCGGTGGGCCAGAACACCTTCCGCTTCGTTATCGATCTGGGTCTGATGCTCTATCTGACCTTCTTCCTGCTCCGCGACGGCAACAAGCTGATCCAGATGCTGATCCGCGCGCTGCCCTTGGGCGACGACCGCGAGCGCATGCTGTTCAACAAGTTCGCCGAAATCACCCGCGCCACCATCAAGGGCAACCTGGTGGTGGCCGCCGTGCAGGGGATGCTGGGCGGTTTGATTTTCTGGTTCCTGGGTATTCCGGCGGCGGTGCTGTGGGCCGTGGTGATGGCGGTGCTGTCGCTGATCCCGGCGGTGGGCGCCAGCTTGATCTGGATCCCCGTGGCGTTGTATTTGTACGCAGTGGGCGAAATTGTCGACGCGGTGATTCTCACCGCGTTCGGCGCCATCGTGATCGGTTTGGTGGATAACGTACTGCGGCCGATTCTGGTCGGCCGGGACACCAAGCTGCCGGATTATCTGGTGCTGTTCTCCACGCTTGGAGGGCTGGCGCTGTTCGGAATCACCGGTTTCGCGCTGGGGCCGTTGCTGGCGGGCCTGTTCGTCGCCTTCTGGCAAATCTTCATCCAGGAATTCAACGTGGAACCGGGGCCCGGCTGACGGGTCCATACCTCAAGGAACGAACCAGGAGAACAACATGAACGTGGGATTCTTCGTGCCGGTGGTGGTGGCCGCCGCCCTGGCGTCCAGCTGCGATGACGAGGGCGGCCTGTTCGACTCGCTGCGCTCGGAAAGCTCGGTCTATTACTACAACCAGATCACCAGCCAGGGCGCCGCCGATCAGAGCAACCTGACCGTGGATTTCACCGTCGAGGGCGACGAATCCGACAGCGTCAATGACGTGGGCTATTCCCGCGAGGACGAAGCGCCGGAGCTCAATGTCCGCATCGACGACAGCGAGAACAACGAGGAAAACGCGGTTCAGTTTCGTGGTGTGAACCAGAACGGCGCGCCGTTGTTCACCGACCAGGCGCGGCTGAACAACGACGTCAGCTATACCGCGGTCTCCTATGGCGATACGTCCACCGGCTCCGAGGATCTGGGCGTGTTCCAGCAGGATCAGAGCGAGGTAGAGACCGGCAGCGCCCGTTTCCGGCTGATCAACACCGTGGACACCGACATCATCAGCGACGTGTTCTCCCTGGATGTGCGCTATAACGACGCCGACGACGGCACCTATTTCGCCACCGATCTGGGCCTGGGCGACGCCACGGACTACCAGACCACCGACGCCGGCAGCCTTAATATCGTGGTGGTGCGCAATAACTCCGATCCGGAGGAAGAGATTGATCGGGTGGACTGCTCGCTGAACGGTGGACGCGCCTACGACGTGATTCTCGCCGTCAACGACCCGCTCGATGTGCCCACCGACATCGATGCCGCAGACGGCGAGTTGGTGCTCTACTGCCATCCTCACGAGCGCACCTGATTTAGCGTCTCCGCGACTTTTTGTTTCCTGTCCCAACGGTTAGCATTCCCCGGGTTACGAACTCCGGGGGATCACCTTGCCTGCCATTCATACCCGCGAACCGGCTCTGGTTCTGCGCGCCGGGGCCCAGGCCCGGCAACACCTTGTTGAACACGGCCTGCGCGCCGAGGATATCAGTGTGGTGCCCGGCGCGGCCGGCGGCCCCAAGGCCGTGGGCATCAGCGGCCTGGACCAGGCCATTTTCGGGCGGTTCCTGCCCGAAGCGCCGCGCCCGCGCACGCTGATCGGCGCCTCCATCGGCAGCTGGCGGTTCGCCGCCGTGGCCGGCGCCGCCGACGGCGAGGACGCCGCCGACCGCCTGCGCCGCCTGGCGGAGCTCTACAGCGCCCAGCGGTTTCCCAAAGGCATTAAGCCCCGTGAAGTCACCCGCCGCTGCGCCCTGATGCTTGATGACCTGCTCGGCGACAGCGATCCGGCGGTGCTCGACAACCCGGACTACCGGCTGGTGGTGGTGGTGATCCGCAGCCGCCGTCCGATCAGCGGCGAAGGCCGCCTGGGCCTCGGCCTGGGGCTGGCCGGCGTGATCGGCGGCAACCTGCTCAGCCGCCGCGCCCTGGGCGTGTTTATGGAGCGCGGCCTGGTGTACCCCGGCGAGGCGCCGCTGCCGCTGTCGGACCTCGATGATTTCGCCACCCACCACATCGGCCTGAGCGGCGAGAACCTGCGCGCCGCCCTGCTGGCCAGCGCCGCCATCCCCATGGTGCTGGAGGGCGTGCGCGACCTGCCCGGCGGCCCCGCCGGCGTCTACCGGGACGGCGGCCTGCTCGATTACCACCTGGACCTGCCGTATCGCACCGACGACGATCTGGTGTTGTACCCGCACTTCACCAACCGGGTGATCCCCGGCTGGTTCGACAAGCCGCTGCGCTGGCGTAACGGCAACGCCGGGCGGCTGGCGCGCACCCTGCTGGTGGCGCCGTCCGCCGATTACCTGGCGCGGCTGCCCCACGGCAAGCTGCCCGACCGCACCGATTTCAAAACCTATCTGGGCGACGACGAAGGCCGCGAGCGGTACTGGCACCGGGCCATCGACGAGAGCCGCCGCCTGGGCGACGAATTTCTCGAGCTGGTGGAGCGCGGCCGTGACGGCGGCGGCGCCCTGGCGGCCCGGCTGCAGACCTTCTAGCGGCGGGAAGCCGGGTCGTAGCGGCGTTGTGTTAGTCTCCCGCTCCGCCGTCCCTTGGAAACGAGGATCAACAGCATGAGCAAAACGCAAAGCGTTCGCCACGGCGCCCGGCGCGCCCACTCCACCTGGGCGCTCACCCGGGCGTTCGTGCATGAGTACCAGTGGTTCCACCTGGCCATGGGCTTGCTGGGCAACACCGCTTTCGTGGTCGGCAGCGTGTTCTTCCTGTGGGAGTCGCTGAAACCGGCCGGCGTGTGGCTGTTCATTATCGGCTCCGCCGGCATGCTGCTGGGCAGCATCGGCGCGGCCATTGTCGCCTATGAGCGCGCCAAGGGACGCACCCCCGGCGACGTCCAGGACAAGGCCGAGTAACCGTGACTGAGCAACCGCCGCTGGCGCGGCAAATATGGCGACAGACTTGGCCCATGACCCTTGGGGTTATGTCCTTGCTGGGTTTCAATCTGGTCGACAGCGTGTTCGTGGCACGGCTGGGCACCGAGCCGCTGGCGGCCCAGTCGTTCACCTTCCCGCTGGTGTTTCTCACCATCGGCATTCAGGTGGGCATGGGCATTGCCATCGCGGCGCTGATTTCCCGCGCCATTGGCGCCGGCCAGGAAGAGCGCGCCGGGCGCCTGGGTGTGCTGGTGCTCACCGGCGGCGGCGCGGTGATGGCGGTGCTCGCGCTGCTGCTGTGGGCGGTGCAGGAGCCGGCCTTCGCACTGCTCGGCGCCAGCGAAAAAATCCGTGCGGTGATCCGCCCGTTCTGGACGGTGCAGGTGTGCGCCTCCTGGGTGGGGGCGATGGCCTACTTCGGCTACAGCCTGTTCCGGGCCCACGGCAACACCCGCTTCCCTGGCACCATGATGATGGTCACCAGCCTGGTGAACCTGGTGCTCGACCCGATTCTGATCTTCGGCCTGGGACCGGTGCCGGCCCTCGGCCTGGAAGGCGCCGCCTGGGCCTCCCTGGCGGCGTTCTCCAGCGGCGGCTTGATCACCGCCCTGGCGCTGCGCGGGCGCGGCTGGCTGGAGCGCGACGATGTACTTCGCGAAGTACGCGAATCCGCCGGCCCGTTCGCCGGCATTGCCGGGCCGGCCATGATCAGCCAGCTGATGCCGCCGCTGGCCGCCATGCTCGCTACCGGCCTGGTGGCGCGGCTGGGCGAATCCGCGGTGGCCGCCTGGGGCCTGACCAGTCGCCTGGAGAGCTTCTCCATCGTGCTGGTGCTGGGCATGACCATGGCCCTGCCGCCCTGGCTGGGGCGCTGCTACGGCGGCGGCCGCTGGCAGGAAGTGGAACGGGTGATGGCCACCGCCGCGCGCATGGTGGTGGTGTGGCAACTGGGTCTGGGGCTGGTGTTCGCGGTACTGGCCGCGCCCCTGGCCGCCCTGCTGGTGGAAGACGGCGCCGTGCGTGACCACCTCACCGTGCTGATCCGCTTCCTGCCACCCAGCTACGGCCTGCTGGGCGTGTGCATGCTGGTGGTGTCCGCCAGCAACGCCCTGGGCTGGCCCGTACGCGCCATGACCATTTCCTTCCTGCGCCTGTTCGCCTGCTACCTGCCGCTGCTGTCCCTGGGCGCCTGGCTCGGCGGCCTCACCGGCCTGGCGATCGGCGCCGCCCTCGGCAACGCCCTCGCCGGCGCCATGGCCTGGCTCGGCTACCGCCGCGCCCTCGCCAAAAGGGCGCGCTGACCCAACAACAACGACCCATCGGGAGAGACCAAAAATGCTAAAAAGCCTACACCGCGTGGTACTCGCGGCGGCCATCGCACTAACCGCCGCGACCACCCCCGCCCTGGCCGACACCACCCAACGCGTCACCGAACTGGCAGAAGCCCAGGCCGACCGCCTGGTGAGCACCTTCAAGCACCTGCACGCCAACCCGGAACTGGGCTTCCAGGAAACCGAAACCGCCAAGCTGGTGAGCAAGCGCCTTAAGAAACTGGGCTACGAGGTGCACGCCGGCATCGGCGGCACCGGCGTGGCGGCGGTGCTGAAAAACGGCGACGGCCCGGTAGTGATGTTCCGCAGCGACATGGACGGCCTGCCGGTGAAAGAAGACACCGGCCTGGACTACGCCAGCCGCAAGCAGGTGACCCTGGACGACGGCAGCAAAACCTATGTAACCCACGCCTGCGGCCACGACGCCCACGTCAGCTGGCTGCTGGGCATCGCCGAGGTGATGCGCGACACCCGCGACGCCTGGGCCGGCACCCTGGTGCTGATCGCCCAGCCGGCGGAAGAACTGATCCAGGGCGCCCAGGCGATGGTCGACGACGGCCTCTACGACCGGGTGCCCAAGCCGCAGCTGCTGATCAGCGCCCATGTGTTCCCGGTGTGGCCCGCCGGCACCGTGGCGGTGCGCGCCGGACGCCGCATGGCCGGCAGTGACCAGCTCGACGTTACCCTGCACGGCATCGGCGGCCACGGCTCCGCGCCGCACAACACCATCGACCCGGTGGTAATGGGCGCGCGCTCGGTGATGGCCTACCAGACCATCGTCAGCCGCAACGTGGACCCGCAGAAACCGGCGGTGCTCACCGTGGGCGCCAGCCAGATCGGCGAAGCCAACAACGTGATCCCGGAAAGCGGCACCCTCAAGCTCAACCTGCGCTGGTACGAAAAGCCGGTGCGCGAACAGATGCTCGAGGCGATCAAACGGGAAACCAACGGCATCGCCCGGGCCGCCGGCGTCGCCGACGACAAGATGCCGGAATACACCCTCAAGGGGTACTCCGAACCGGTCTACAACGACGAGGCCCTGGCCCAGCAGGCCCAGCAGACCCTCGCCGGCGGCCTCGGCAAAGAGGCGCTGATGCCCGGCTTCCCGCCGGTGATGGGGTCCGAGGACTTCCCCATGCTGGTGGCCGGCATCGAGGACACGCAAACGCTGTTTATGGAAGTGGGCGGCGGCGCCCCGGACGTGATGAAAAACTACATGGCCACCGGCGAGCTGCCGCCGATGAACCACAACCCCAAGTTCGAGATCATCAACCCGCGCCTGGCCATCACCACCGCCGTGAAAGCCAACAGCCTGCTGCTGCTCGACGCGCTGACCCAGAAATAAGCGATCCCGGATGCGGGCGGGGCTCCGTATCCGGGACGCGGGGCAATGGTGGTGCCTTCCGGGATCGCTCAAGCCGTCCCTGGGCGCTCTCATTTGGCCATCCCTGGCCAAATAGGTCCCTCCAGGCACCACCATTGCCCCGCTCACTTGGCAGCGGAACCGCCACGGGTCAGAAACGCCGCCCGGACCCTTCTACGAAGTGGGGTTTGTGGCGGCGAATCTCTCAAGGAGCGCCGGGATCGGGTGGGCCCGCCCAGGACCGTGTTTGGCCAGGGATGGCCAAACGCCGAGCCTACATGGATGTACTCGTGGCGTGTCCTGGGCGGGCCCACCCGATCCCGGCGCGGGCCTTCTGGAGAGCCAACCCCGGTTCAGCCGCTACGCAGATGATGCGCGTGGTAGCGAAGATGGTCGTCGATAAAGCTGGCGATAAAGAAGTAGGAGTGATCGTACCCCGGCAGCATCCGCAGGGTCAGCGGCACGCCGGCCTGCTTGCAGGCCGCTTCCAGGGCTTCCGGACGCAGCTGCCCGTCCTGGTAGAAGTTGTCCGCCTCGCCCTGGTCCACCTTGATTTCCGCCGGCGCCGGGGCGCCGGTGGCGATCAGTTCGCAGGCGTCCCACTCCTTCCAGGCCTCACGGTCGTCACCCAGGTAGCCGCCCAGCGCTTTCTCGCCCCAGGGGCATTGCGTGGGGTTGGCGATGGGCGCGAACGCGGACACCGAGGCGTAGCGCTCCGGGTGTTTGAGCGCGCACACCAGGGCGCCGTGGCCGCCCATGGAATGGCCGCTGATCGACTGTTGGCCGTTGAGCGGAAAGTGCCGGGCCACCAGCGCCGGCAGCTCTTCGGTGACGTAGTCGTACATGCGGTAGTGGCGGTTCCAGGGCGCCTCGGTGGCGTTCACGTAGAAGCCGGCGCCGGAACCGAAATCATAGCTGTCATGTTCGCCCAGCAGGTCGGTGCCGCGCGGGCTGGTGTCCGGGCAGACAATCGCCAGGCCCAGTTCCGCGGCGGTGCCATGGGCGCCGGCTTTTTGCATGAAGTTTTCATCCGTGCAGGTGAGGCCGGACAGCCACCACAGTACGGGCACGTCCTTCTCCTCCGCCGCCGGCGGCAGGTAGATGGCGAAGATCATGTCGCAGCCGAGCACCTTGCTGTGGTGCTTGTAGCGCTTCAGCCAGCCGCCGAAGCTTTTGTTCGCGGCGACCAGTTCCAGTTCGTCGGGATGCGTCATCGAGAGTCCTCCCGCAATCAGTAAAGAATGACCGACCGGATGCTTTTGCCTTCGTGCATCAGGTCGAACGCCTTGTTGATGTCGTCCAGCGGCATGGTGTGGGTGACGAATTCGTCGATCTTGATCTCGCCGTTCATGTAGCGCTCCACATAGCCGGGCAGTTCGGTGCGGCCTTTCACGCCGCCGAACGCGGAGCCTTTCCAGACCCGGCCGGTGACCAGCTGGAATGGGCGGGTGCTGATTTCCTCGCCGGCGCCGGCCACACCGATGATGATCGATTCGCCCCAGCCCTTGTGGCAGCACTCCAGCGCCGAGCGCATCACATTGACGTTGCCGATGCACTCGAACGAATAGTCCACGCCGCCGTCGGTGAGCTCGACGATCACTTCCTGGATTGAGTTGCTGTAATCCTTGGGGTTGATGAAGTCGGTGGCGCCGAACTGGCGGGCGATCTTCTCTTTGTCCTTGTTCACGTCGATGGCGATGATCCGTTCCGCCTTGGCCATCACCGCGCCCTGGATCACCGACAGGCCGATGCCGCCCAGGCCGAACACCGCCACCGTGGAACCCGGCTCCACCTTCGCCGTGTTCAGCACCGCGCCGATGCCGGTGGTGACGCCGCAGCCGAGCAGGCAGATCTTGTCCAGCGGCGCTTCCTTGCTGACCTTGGCCAGGGACACTTCCGGCACCACGGTGTATTCGGAGAAGGTGCTGGTGCCCATGTAGTGGTTCAGTTCGGTGCCGTTGAGGGAGAAGCGGCGGGTGCCGTCGGGCATCAGGCCCTGGCCCTGGGTGGCGCGCACCGCGGAACACAGGTTGGTCTTGCCGGACAGGCAGAACTTACATTTGCCGCACTCGGCGGTGTAGAGCGGAATCACATGGTCGCCGGGTTTCACGCTGGTCACGCCTTCGCCCACTTCCTGGACGATGCCCGCACCCTCATGGCCGAACACGGACGGGAACAGCCCTTCCGGGTCCTTCCCGGACAGGGTGTAGGCGTCGGTATGGCAGACGCCGGTGGCGACGATCTGCACCAGCACTTCACCGGCTTTCGGGCCGGCCACGTCGATTTCTTCAATCACCAGGGGTTTGCCTGCTTCCCAGGCGACGGCGGCTCTCGATTTCATGCGCTTCTCCGTAACAGTCAGGACGTCTCACGTCGGATTCTGGAGCCAGTGTACTGGCGCCGCTTCGCCCTCTTAAGGCATTATTTCGCAATAGATTATTGCTCAGGAGCAACAATGCAGCACTGGGATCGCATCGAGGCCTTCGTCGAAGTGGTGAGGCACGAATCCTTCGCCGGGGCGGCCCGGGGCCTGGGGGTCTCCAGCTCCCACGTCAGCCGGCTGGTGGCGCGCCTGGAGACCCAGCTCGGCACCCAATTGCTGTACCGGACCACCCGCCGCCTGCGGCTCACCGACGCCGGCGCCGTTTACTTTGAGCACTGCGCGCAGCTGTTCGACGGCTTCCAGGAGGCGCTCACCGCGATCAGCGACTACCAGCGCCGCCCCACCGGCGTGCTCAAGCTCACCTGCGCCACCACCTTCGGCGAGCAATTCATCGCCCCGCTGGTCAACGACTTCCTCGCCGAGCACCCGCAGCTGTCGGTACGCATGGACTTCACCAACCGGCCGGTGGACATCGTCGACGAAGGGTTCGACGTGGCGGTGCGCACCGGCGCCCTGCCCGATTCCTCGCTGATCGCCCGCAAGCTGTGCCCGCGCCGGGAGTACGTGGTGGGTTCGGCGGATTACTTCGAGCGTCACCCGCGCCCCCACACCCTGGGCGAACTGGCCGGCCACAACTGCCTGCTCGGGTCCGCCGACCACTGGACCTTCGACCTGGATGGCCAGCACCGCGTCTGGCGGGTGGAGGGCAACTGGCGCGCCAATTCCGGCCTGGCGCTGCTGGACGCGGTGCGCAAAGGGCTGGGGCTGGCGCAGTTGCCCGATTACTACGTGCGTGAGGGCCTCGAGCGTGGCGAGCTGGTGTCGGTGCTGGACGCCCACGCCTGCACCCACACCGCGGTCTGGGTGGTCTATCCACGCCACCGGCATTTGTCCCCCAAGGTACGCCAGTTCGTGGATTTCCTGGTGGCCGGCATGGACGGGCGCGCTTGAAAGCGGCGGTCGTCATCATCAGGTAGAGGTCAGACACGCCACGAACGCAAGGAGAGAACATGGCTAAGGCAACCCTCCCGGCCCTGGGCCTGGGCACCTTCCGGCTCAAGGGCGAGCCGCTGATGGGCAGCATCCACAAGGCCCTGGACCTGGGCTACCGCCACATCGACACTGCCCAGATGTACGACAACGAGGAGACCGTGGGGGCCGCGCTGGACGCCCATGACGTCCCCCGCGACGAGGTGTTCCTGACCACCAAAATCTGGCACGACCGGCTGCAGCACGACGACCTTTTACAAAGTTTGCAGGAAAGCGTAAACCGGCTGCGCGTGGACGCGGTGGATCTGGCGTTGATCCATTGGCCGAGCCCCAACGACGACGTGCCCATGGACGAATACATCGGCGCCCTGGCCGAGGCCAAAAAACGGGGCCTGGCCAAAAACGTGGGCGTATCCAACTTCACCGTGGCGCAACTGGAACGGGCGCTCAGCGTGCCCGGCGGCGAGGAACTGGTGACCAACCAGGTGGAAGTGCACCCCTTCCTCACCAACCGCAAAGTGGTGGACGCGATCAAACGTGCCGGCCTCACCGTGACCGCCTACATGCCGCTGGCGGTGGGTAAGGTGCTGGAGGACGACACCCTCAAGAAACTGGGTGAGAAGTACGACGCCTCCGCCGCCCAGGTGGTGCTTGCCTGGCTGCACCAGCAAGACATCGTGGTGATCCCGTCGTCCACCAAGGAAGCGCACCTGAAAGCCAACATGGCGGCGCTGGATATCAAGCTGGAGCAGGCCGACATGGACGCCATCGACGCCCTTAACCGGGACGAGCGCATTGCCGACCCGGATTTCGCCCCGGACTGGGACTGACGGCGGGCAAGACAAAGCGCCCGTCAGGCTCTAGCATGCGGGCATGGAGCGAATTCCCCACGATAAGCTTGATGCCCGTCAGTTCGACCGCGACGAACGCCTTGAAGTCTGGCGTCAGAGCGTCGAGCCCCTGTTCGATTGCCGGGCCGCCCGCGAGGTCACCGGCCGGGATTTCGAGGGTGGGCTGGAGAGTTTCAATCTCGGCCAGACGCTGATCGCGCGCAGTGAATTCACGCCTCTGCACTTCCAGCGGGACCGTCGCACTTCCGACGACCACCTGCTGGTGCAGCTGTACACCCACGGCGGCTATCAGGGCTACAACGGCGACCGCAAAGTGCAGGTGGGCCCCGGCGACATCAGCCTGCTGGACATGGGGCTGGGCCTGGAAACCCTGGCGCCGCGCTCCGGCAACTTGTCCCTGGTGATTCCCCGCGACCGCTTCTTCGCCCTCACCAAACCGGCGGACTACCGGCCCGGCACGGTGCTGCGCGCCGGCACCCCGCTGGCGAGTATTCTTGCCAACCATCTGTCCAGTGTTTGGGAGACGCTCGCGGACGCCTCCGTGGAAGACCTGCCGGCCATCAACCGCACCCTGGTGGGTGCGGTGGCCGGCGCGTTTTGCCAGGGGCCGGTGCGCGAGGACGCGGCGATGCCGTTCGAGGACGCCGCCCGCGACGCAGTCCGTGCTTTCATCGTTCACAACCTGGATGACCCGGGGCTGGGCCCAGCCCGGCTGTGCCGGCGTTTCGGCCTGTCGCGCACCCGGCTGTACCGGCTGTTCGAGCCGTTCGGCGGCGTCGCCGGGTATATCCGCGAACAGCGCCTGGAGCGGGCGTTCCGTGAGCTTGCCGAGCGTGATCTGGGGCAGCGGCGTCTGGTCGAGGTGGCGCTGGAGTGCGGCTTCGACAGCCAGAGCCATTTCTGTCGCCTGTTCCGTCAGCGCTTCGGCATGACCCCCGGTGAGGCGATGGAGCAGGGGCGCTCCGCCCGCGCCCGCCGTTCGCTGGCGGACGGTGACGGGCCGTCACCGCCGGAGTTCCGCGACTGGTTGCTCCGTCTCTGAGCAACGGCCCCGGCGGGACGAATCGTCAATCCAGCGGGAAACATCCGTGCAAGCGTTCGGCCGGCCCGGCCCGCACAATGCGGGGGCGAGTTAGCGGAACGCTATCTTTTGCATATTCGGGTTGTGAGCAAGCCCCGGGGGTTTCCCCGGGGCTTTTTAATGGGCGGGTGTCAGCGTGCGCGCCAGGAAGGCGGCCCCGGCGTTCTCGGCGGCGCCGCCGAACAGAAACGCCGCCACATGGCCCTTGCCGCGCAGCAGTAGCAATTCGTTGTCGACGCCGTTGGCGTTGAGCGCGGTGCGGTAGTCTTGCGCGTGGTCCACCGGCACCACCGAATCCAGGGTGCCGTGGTACAGCAGGTGCGGCGGCGTATCGGGGGTCACATGGGTGATCGGCGAGGCGGCCGCGTAGGTGGCGGCGTTACTCGCCTGGGGCCCGCCCAGGAACTGCGGTACCAGGGTGCCGCCCTCGAATTTGCGCAGGTCCGTGGGCGTGCCGCCGGCGACGACCGCCCGTGGCCGGGTCACCGGGCCGCCGTAGGGCTCGTTCAGCGGGTTTTCGGCGTCCGCCGCCACGGTGGCCAGCAGTGTCACCAGGTGGGCGCCGGAAGAATAACCCCAGGCGCCCACCCGCGACCGGTCGATGCGGTAATCGTCCGCGTGCACATGCAGCCAGCGCATCGCCATCTGCAGATCATGGAGCTGCGCCGGGAAGGTGTACTCCGGCGCGAAACGGTATTCGATATTCACCACCACGAAACCCTGCTCGGCGAGCCGCCGCGACAGTTCCGCCGTGTCCTCCGGGGAGCGCCGCTCCCAACCGCCGCCGTGCACCATCAGCACCGCCGGATAACGGCCGCTCGGCGCCGGGCGGTAGATGTCCGCGTGCAGGGCTTGCGGCCATTCATCGGGCGTGTAAACCCGGTCTTCAATAACCGTGACGTCATAGTCGGGCAGCGCCGGTGGTTCTCCCTCCGGCGCGCCCAGATGGCGCACACAGCCGGTGACGGCCAGGGTGCACAGAAGCAGCAGGATTAATCTCATGGAGGGCTCCGCGGATAATAAGAACCGCTACGCTAAACGCGGACCAATCAATGGTGGGTGAGGGCGGCGGGTTTTGTGGACTTGTGGGAGCGGGCCCCGCCCGCGAAAGGGAGCGAAGCTCCCGGCGGGATGCCAGAGGCCTTTCCTAAAGGCAGTGCCATCAGCGTCTCTGGAATCCTGCCGGCCGGCAAAGCCGGCCTTTCGCTTGCAAGGCAAGCTCCCACAAGCCGCTCTTACAAGCCTCGTAGCCGCAACCGGTTTATTCGGCGGTGAAGGCGGGGTCGTCGACGATCATGCCGATGCTGAGCGCGCCCGGGCCGATATTGACCGCTCCGGTCAGGCCCATGCTGCTGAGCAGCAGGTCCACCTTGTGGCGCTTGGCGGCCTCGGCCAGCCGGTCGAACCCGGGCATCTGGCGGATCCGGCTTTCATCGCCGGCGTAGCTCACGCATACCACCGGCGCCATCAGGCCGCGCTCGATGCAGCGGGCGCCGTGGCGGAACATGGCTTCCACGCCGGCGTCGAAGCCGCGCATCTTGGCCACCGGGAAGGTTTCGTCCTGGCGGGCGCAGAGCACCGGTTTGATGTCCAGGGCGTTGCCGAGAATGGCGCCGGCCCAGCTGACGCTCTTGTCGCCGCGTTTCTTGGCGCGCTTATGCAGGTAGTAGATGTCCGGCACTACCGCGTAGCCGGTGGCCTTGGAGGCCAGCACTTCCACGCTTTGCCGGATCTCGGTGATCTTCATGCCGCTTTTGATCAGCCGCATGGTCTCCGCCGCCAGGGCGCCCTGGCCGGCGAACAGCGTCTGGCTGTCGGTGACGCGCAGGGCGAAGGGGCCTTCCACCCCGGCCTGCTTCCGGATCGGCTTGTACTCACGCAGGATCGCGTGGGAGGCCTCGGTGGCGTTGGTGAAAATCGGGCTGCGGCTTTTCGGCACCGTCTGCACCAGGGCGTAGTCGAAATCCACTACCACCTTGTCCAGGAACAGCGCTTTGATCTGTTCCATGGTGAACGGAATCGACTCCGCGTCATGGGCTTTTTCGGACGCCTCGGTGGCGTAAAACTGACGGGTGCGTTCCGGATCCCGTTCATCGACGATGATCTGATCCCCGAGCCGGATGGAAACCGGGAGGATCAGGATGCCGTGTTCATCGATAAAGGATTTGGGAAGATCGCAGCCTGAATCAACGACCAGACCGATTCTCATAATTATTCACCCCTTTTTATCGCAGTCTAGCGTAAAAAGTGTGACCTGCAACACTCCTTGCCCCGGACCTTTGGCTTAAAGCCCCAGGTTATCCAGTACCCGCAGAATCGGCCCGGACTGGTTCATGGTGTAGAAATGCAGGCCCGGCGCACCCATCGCCAGCAGGCGCTCGCAGAGACGGGTCACCACTTCCTCGCCAAACGCTTTCACCGCCTGCTCGTCGTCGCGGATGTCGTCCAGGCGGCTGCGCAGCCAACGGGGGATGTCGGCGCCGCAGTTATCGGAAAAACGGAACAGATTGGCCACGTTGAGAATCGGCATCACGCCCGGGTAGACCGGCGCGTCGCAACCGCGCCGGCGCAGCTCGTCCATGTAATAGCCGTAGGCGTCGGCATTGTAGAAGTACTGAGTGATGCCGCTGTCGGCGCCGGCGCTGATCTTGCGCTGAAAGTGCGCGATATCATCGTCGAAGCTGCGCGACTGCGGGTGATTCTCCGGGTAGGCGGCCACTTCCAGATGGAAGTGATCGCCGGTCTCTTCGCGAATCAGGGCGACCAGATCGTCGGCGTACTTCACCTCGCTCTGCGCGTAGCCCATGCCGGAGGGCAGGTCGCCGCGCAGGGCCACGATACGGCGCACGCCGCCTTCCTTGTAGCCGTTGACCAGTTCCATGATTTCCTCACGGCTCTGGCCGATGCAGCTCAGGTGCGGCGCGGTGTCGGCATGCTGCTCGCGCAGCAGGTCGACCATCTGGCGGGTGTAATCCCGCGTGGAGCCGCCGGCGCCGAAGGTGCAGGAGAAGAACTCCGGCTTCTTGGCCAGCAGCTTTTGCTGGGTATTCAGAAGTTTTTCCCGCCCCTGTTCCGTTTTGGGCGGGAAAAATTCAAAGCTGATGCGTTTGGACATGGTTGAAAAAGGCCTTAGTACTTGTAGTGGTCCGGCTTGAACGGGCCGTCGGCGCTAACGCCAATGTAGCCGGCCTGCTTGTCGGTGAGTTTGGTAATCACACCGCCGAAGCCCTGCACCATGTAGCGGGCGACTTCTTCGTCGAGGTGCTTGGGCAGCACTTCCACCTGCAGCATTTTTTCCTTCACCGCCTCGGAATGGGTGGCATAGGCCTGATCGAACAGGTACATCTGCGCCAGCACCTGGTTGGCGAAGGAGCCGTCCATGATGCGGCTGGGGTGGCCGGTGGCGTTGCCCAGGTTGACCAGGCGGCCCTCGGAGAGCAGCAGCAGGAAATCCTGGTTTTTCTTGTCGCGCCACACTTTATGCACCTGGGGTTTTACTTCTTCCCATTCCCAGGTCTTGCGCATGAAGGCCGTGTCCACTTCGTTGTCGAAGTGGCCGATGTTGCACACCACCGCGCCTTTCTTCAGCGCCTTGAGCATATTGGCGTCGCACACGTCGTAGTTGCCGGTGGTGGTGACCAGCATGTCGGTGGTGCCCAGCAGCTCTTTGTTGATGGACGCTTCAGTGCCGTCGTTGACGCCGTCTTTGTAGGCGCTGACCACTTCGAAGCCGTCCATGCAGGCCTGCATGGCGCAGATCGGGTCGATCTCGGTGATCTTCACGATCATGCCTTCCTGGCGCAGGGACTGGGCCGAGCCCTTGCCCACGTCGCCGTAGCCGATCACCAGCGCTTTCTTGCCGGACAGCAAATGGTCGGTGGCGCGTTTGATGGCGTCGTTGAGCGAGTGACGGCAGCCGTACTTGTTGTCGTTCTTGCTCTTGGTGACCGAGTCGTTCACGTTCACTGCCGGCACTTTCAAGGTACCCTGCTTGAGCATCTCGTAGAGGCGGTGCACGCCGGTGGTGGTTTCCTCGGTGACGCCGTGGATCTTGTCCAGCATCTGCGGATAGGTCTCGTGGATGTAGCCGGTCAGGTCGCCGCCGTCATCCAGAATCATGTTGGCGTCCCACAGGTTGCCTTCGCCGTCGCGGCAGGTCTGCTCGATGCACCACATGTATTCTTCCTCGGTCTCGCCCTTCCAGGCGAACACCGGCACGCCGGCGGCGGCCATGGCGGCGGCGGCGTGGTCCTGGGTGGAGAAGATGTTGCATGAGGACCAGCGCACTTCCGCGCCCAGTGCCTTCAGCGTTTCGATCAGCACCGCGGTCTGAATGGTCATGTGGATGCAGCCGATGATGCGCGCGCCCTTAAGCGGCTGCTCGGCACGGTATTTTTCGCGAATCGCGATCAGTGCCGGCATTTCGGTTTCGGCGATGTCGATCTCCGCGCGGCCGTACTTGGCCAGGGAAATATCGGCGACTTTGTAGTCCTGCAGCGTTTCCGCTTTTGCGTTCATGGGTCTCTCCAGATTCGTTTAAAGGGCCGCTTTCAGCGCGTCCGCTTTGTCGGTGTTTTCCCAGCTGAAGCCTGCGCGGCCGAAGTGGCCGTAGCTGGCGGTGGGCCGGTAGATCGGGCGGCGCAGATCAAGCATCTCGATGATGCCGCGTGGGCGCAGGTCGAAGTGCTCGCGCACCAGGGCGGCGATGCGGTTGTCGTCCAGCTTGCCGGTGCCGAAGGTGTTCACCGAAATCGAGGTCGGCTCGGCCACGCCGATGGCGTAGCTGATCTGGATCTCGCACTTGTCGGCCAGGCCGGCGGCGACGATGTTCTTGGCCACGTAACGGCCGGCGTAGGCGGCGGAACGGTCCACCTTGGACGGGTCCTTGCCGGAGAACGCGCCGCCGCCGTGGCGGGCCATGCCGCCGTAGGTGTCGACGATGATCTTGCGCCCGGTCAGGCCGCAGTCGCCCATCGGACCGCCGATCACGAAGTTGCCGGTGGGGTTGATGTGGTACTGGGTGCCGCCGTGCAGCCATTCGGACGGCAGCACCGGCTTAACGATCTCTTCCATCACCGCTTCACGCAGATCCGCGAGTTTGATGTCCGGGGAGTGCTGGGTGGACAGCACCACCGCGTCCACCGCCACCGGCTTGCCGTTTTCGTAGCGCAGGGTCACCTGGCTCTTGGCGTCCGGGCGCAGCCAGCCGAGCCGGCCGTTCTTGCGCAGTTCCGCCTGGCGCTCCACCAGCCGGTGCGAGAAGTAGATCGGCGCCGGCATCAGGGTGTCGGTCTCGTTGGTGGCGTAGCCGAACATCAGGCCTTGGTCACCGGCGCCCTGTTCCTTGTCTTCCGCCTCGTCCACGCCCACGGCGATGTCCGCGGACTGCTTGCCGATGCCGTTGAGCACCGCGCAGGTGGCGCCGTCGAAGCCCACGTCGGAGCTGTCGTAGCCGATGTCCAGGATCACCTGGCGGACGATGTCTTCCAGTTCCACGTAGGTGCTGGTGCGCACTTCGCCGGCAACGATGGCCATGCCGGTCTTGACCATGGTTTCCACCGCCACGCGGGCGTGGGGGTCGTCGGCGATGATGGCGTCGAGGACCGCGTCCGAGATCTGGTCGGCCATTTTATCCGGGTGGCCTTCGGAGACCGACTCGGAGGTAAAGATGCTGTATTCACTCATTACCGGATTGCTCCCTTTTTGATGGATGCGCGGTGACGCGCTGAAAGCTGCGCACCTGCACCTGAAAACCGTTACGCATGGCGAGAAACAGGCTCTCGCGCAGTACCAGGCCGGCGCGGCCGGCCCAACTCACCAGGTCGGCTTCCTCGAAGCCGAGCCAGAAATCCCCGCAGGCGTCCACCGCCCAACGCTGGTTGTGGCGGCACAGATCGGTGATCACCAACACGCCGCCCTCGTTCAATTGCCGGGCCGCCGCTTCCAAAGCGGCGGACGGCGAGGGCAGATGATGAAGCACCATATTAACCACCACCGCGTCGACCCGAGGTAAAAGGGCACCGTGTTCCGGCCACTCCCCCAACACCAGCTCCACGTTATCCAGCCCCTGGCCGGCCACCCGTTCCCGGGCCCGGGCCAGCATGACCTCGGCGTTATCCAGCGCCAGCACCCGCTCGAAGCGGCTCGCCAGCGGCGCCAGGAAGCGCCCCTCGCCGGGGCCGATCTCCAGCGCAATGCCGTTATTGCCGCCAGCCCGATCCAGCAACTCGCAGGCCTGCTCGGCGTACTGGTCGTGCTCGGCGATCAGGTCCTGATGCCGGGCCAGGTCGTCCGCGTGCCGGGCGAAGAAAGCCCGGCTCTGGGCGGCGCGCTGCGCCTGGACGCCGGCCAGCCGCTGCCGGGTAACCGGGTCCGCCTGCGTGGCGTCGAGCCGCTCGAACAGGGCGCCCTGCAGCGGCCCGGTGGCCGCGTCCGAGGGCGGCAGACGGCGCCGGTAGAAAATCGAGTTGCCTTCGCGACGGCGCTCCACCAGGCCGCCCTGGGCCAGCACCTTTAAATGGTGGCTCATGCCCGACTGCTTGATCGCCATGATTTCGCACAGCTCCAGCACCCCGAAGCTGTTCTGGCCCAGCACCTGCAGAACCTCCAGGCGCAGCGGATCGCCGGCCGCCTTCAGAAAGGCCGCCAGGCCGTCCAGGTCCTGTTCCTGCGGTGCCGGGTGTAAAGACATGGGGGCGAGTGTAGCGAACCTTCGGGGCTGCATCAAAAGATATTGATATAGGTTCCAGAGTTTGCCCCCGCCCCGGGCTTGGGCGACAATAGCGCCCCTTTTCACACCTCTGGTCAAAATTCGTTCAGGAGCCGTGCATGTCGTCAGCCCCCGCTGCCCGTGATCTCGCCAATGCTATCCGTGCCCTGAGCATGGATGCGGTACAGAAAGCCAAGTCTGGTCACCCGGGCGCCCCCATGGGCATGGCGGATATCGCCGAAGTGCTGTGGCGCGGCTTCATGAAGCACAACCCGGCCAACCCCCACTGGGTCGACCGCGACCGGTTCGTGCTCTCCAACGGCCACGGCTCCATGCTGCTCTACAGCCTGCTGCACCTGACCGGCTACGGCGTCAGCCTGGACGACATCAAGAACTTCCGGCAGCTCGGCAGCCCCACCGCCGGCCACCCGGAATTCGGCGACGCGCCCGGTATCGAGACCACCACCGGGCCGCTGGGCCAGGGCTTCGCCAACGCGGTGGGCATGGCGCTGGCGGAAAAAATGATGGCGGCCCAGTTCAACCGCGACGGCCACGCCATCGTTGACCACAACACCTACTGCTTCATGGGTGACGGCTGCATGATGGAGGGCATCTCCCACGAAGCCGCGTCCCTGGCCGGCACCCTGGGCCTGGGCAAGCTGGTGGCCTTCTATGACGACAACGGCATTTCCATCGACGGCGAGGTGGAAGGCTGGTTCACCGACGACACCGTGGAGCGCTTCCGCGCCTACGGCTGGCACGTGATCCCCAATGTGGACGGCCACAGTGCCCAGGAAGTGAAGCTGGCGATCGAGAACGCGCGCAAGAACACCGCCCAGCCCACCCTGATCTGCTGCAAGACCATCATCGGTTTCGGCAGCCCCAACAAGCAGGGCAAGGAAGAGTCCCACGGCGCCGCCCTGGGCGACGACGAAGTGGCGCTCACCCGCGAGGCCCTGGGCTGGAAGCACGGCCCCTTCGAGATTCCCGACGAGCTCCGCAACGCCTGGGACGCCCACGACGCCGGCGCCGAGAAAGAAGCCGCCTGGCAGCAGCGCTTCGACGCCTACCGCGCCGAGTTCCCGGAACTGGCCGATGAATTCCTGCGCCGCATGCGCGGCGAACTGCCGGCGGATTTCGACCAGCGCGCCGACGCGTTCATCGCCGAGTGCCAGCAGGCCAAGGAAAAAGTGGCCAGCCGCAAGGCCAGCCAGAACACCCTGGACGCCTTCGGCCCGGGCCTGCCGGAACTGACCGGCGGCTCCGCCGACCTGGGCGGCTCCAACAACACCGTGTGGAACGGCTGCAAGTCGATCAGCGCCGACGACGCCAGTGGCAACTACATCCACTACGGGGTGCGCGAATTCGGCATGACCGCCGCCATGAACGGTATCTGCCTGCACGGCGGCCTGCGCCCCTACGGCGGTACCTTCCTGACCTTCATGGAATACGCCCGCAACGCGGTGCGCATGGCGGCGCTGATGCACCAGCCCAACATCCTGGTCTACACCCACGATTCCATTGGCCTGGGCGAGGACGGCCCCACCCACCAGCCCATCGAACAGATCGCCAACCTGCGCATGACCCCCAATCTGAGCACCTGGCGGCCCTGCGACACGGTGGAAACCGCGGTGGCCTGGAAGCATGCCGTCCAGCGTGACGACGGCCCCACCGCGCTGATCTTCTCGCGCCAGGGGCTGCCCTGCATGGACCGCGACGACGCGGTGCTGGCCAACGTGGCCAAAGGCGGCTATACCCTGCTGCAGACCGGCGACGGCCAGCCCCAGGCGATCATCATCGCCACCGGCTCGGAAGTGGCGCTGGCGGTGCAGGCCGCCGAGGCCCTGGGCGCCGCCGGCAACAACGTGCGCGTGGTGTCCATGCCCAGCGTCGACGCCTTCCTGTCGCAGAGCGGCGAGTACCAGGAAGCGGTGTTGCCCGCGGCGGTGCGCGCCCGGGTGGCCGTGGAAGCGGGCATCACCGACTACTGGTACCGCTTCACCGGCCTGGACGGCAAAGTGGTGGGCATGACCGGTTTCGGCGCCTCGGCGCCCGCCGGCGACCTCTACAAGCACTTCAACATTACCGCCGAGGCGGTGCAGGCCGCCGTGGAGAGTGTGATTTGAGACCCGAGAGTCCGGCGTCCGACGTTCGGTCCCTATGTTAAAGATCGCGATCAATGGCTATGGCCGTATCGGTCGCTCCTTCGTCCGCGCCCTGGCGGAGCGGGAAGCGGCGGGCAAGGCTCTGCCCGTGCGTCTGGTGGCGATCAACGACCTGGGCCGCGCCGAGGACCTGCTCTACCTGACCCGCTACGACACCACCCACGGCCGGCTCAACGCGCCGGCGGAGCTGGTGGACGGCTGCCTGCGCATCGGCGACCAGGCGCCGCGCCTGTTCAGTGAGCCGGAGCCCGAGCAATTGCCCTGGGCGGAGCTCGGCGTGGACGTGGTGCTGGAATGCTCCGGTAGCTTCCGTGCCCGCGATGACGCCGCCCGCCACCTGACCGCCGGCGCCGGCCGGGTGATCGTCGGCGCCGTGCCGTTCGATTACGCCGACCAGACTATCGTTTACGGCGTCAATCACGAGGACCTCAAGGCCGACAGCCGGGTGCTGTCCGCCGCCTCCTGCACCACCCACTGCATCGCCCCGGTGCTGGCGGCCCTGCACCGGGAGTTCGGCGTGCGCCAGGCGTTGATGAAGGAAATCCACGCCTACACCTCGGACCAGACCCTGCTCGACCACGTGCACCGGGATCCGCGACGCGGCCGCGCCGGCGCCCAGAACATCATTCCCACCACCAGCAGCGCCATCAAGGCGGTGCAGAACGTGTTGCCGGCCCTGGACGGTCGCATCACCGGCCACTCGATCCGCGTCCCCACGCTCAACGTGGCCATGGTGGAGCTCACCCTGCTGCTCGACCGCACCCCGGCGCCGGAAGCCCTGAACCCCTGGCTGCGGGCCCTGTCCCAGCAACAGCCCGGGTTGATCGGCTACAACGACGAGCCGCTGGTGAGCGTGGATTTCAATCACCGGGCCGAATCCGCCATCGTTGACGCCACGCAGACGCGGGTGCAGGGCGAAATGGTGCAAGTGGTGGCCTGGTACGACAACGAATGGGGTTACGCCAACCGCCTGCTCGACTGGGTAGCGGCCTTGGCCGGCGCCCAGTGACTATTAACGAGGTAGCAAGACGATGAACTTCAAACGCATGACCGACCTGGACCTGAAGGGTAAACGGGTGCTGATCCGCGAAGATCTCAACGTGCCGGTGAAAGACGGCAAGGTCACCAGCGACGCCCGCATCCGCGCCTCGTTGCCGACCATCCGTCACGCCATCGAGGCGGGCGCCCGCGTCATGTTGCTCTCGCACCTGGGCCGGCCCACCGAGGGCGAGTACGAAGAACAGTACTCCCTCAAGCCGGTGGCCGAGCACCTCGGCCAGCTGCTGGGGCAGGACGTGCCGCTGGCGAAGGACTGGCTCGACGGCGTCGACCTGGAAGACGGCCAGGTGGTGCTGTGCGAGAACGTGCGCTTCAACAAGGGCGAGAAGAAAGACGACGAGGCGCTGTCCAAGCGCATGGCGGCGCTGTGCGATATCTATGTGATGGACGCCTTCGGCACCGCCCACCGCGCCCAGGCCTCCACCCACGGCGTGGCCCGCTTCGCGCCGGTGGCCTGTGCCGGGCCGTTGCTGGCCAATGAGTTGGACGCCCTCGGCAAGGCGCTGCTGGAGCCGGCCAAGCCGCTGGTGGCCATCGTCGGCGGCTCCAAGGTGTCCACCAAGCTGGAAGTACTGGACGCCCTGGCCGATAAAGTGGATCAATTGATTGTCGGCGGCGGCATCGCCAATACGTTCCTGGCCGCCGCCGGTCACCCGGTGGGCAAGTCGCTGTGTGAAAAAGACCTGATTCCGGCGGCCAAAAAGCTGGCGGAAAAGGTGCACATCCCGCTGCCGGTGGACGTGGTGGTGGCCAAGGCCTTCGCCGAGGACGCCGAAGCCACCGCCAAGAAGGTGGAGGACGTGGCCGAGGACGACCTGATTCTCGACGTGGGCCCGCAGACCGCCCATGTGTTCGCGGCGCTGATGAAAGAAGCCCGCACCATCATCTGGAACGGCCCGGTGGGCGTGTTCGAGTTTGACCAGTTCGGCGAGGGCACCCGCGAGCTGGCCGAGGCGATCGCCGACAGCGAAGCGTTTTCCATCGCCGGCGGGGGCGATACCCTGGCGGCCGTGGACAAGTACGGCATCGCCGACGATATCAGCTATATTTCCACCGGTGGTGGCGCCTTCCTGGAATTCGTGGAAGGCAAGACCCTGCCGGCGGTGGCGGTGCTGGAACAGCGCGCCCGGGATTAATACACACGTACATTTCGCTCCGAAGACGAAAGGGAAGACATCATGGCACTGATCAGCATGCGTCAATTGCTGGACCACGCCGCCGAACACGGCTACGGCGTGCCGGCGTTCAACGTGAACAACCTGGAACAGATGCGCGCCATCATGGAGGCCGCCGACCAGACCAATTCACCGGTGATCGTGCAGGCCAGCGCCGGCGCCCGTAAGTACGCCGGCGCGCCCTTCCTGCGTCACCTGATTCTGGCCGCCACGGAAGAGTTTCCGCACATTCCGCTGGTGATGCACCAGGATCACGGCACCAGCCCGTCGGTGTGCCAGCGCTCGATCCAGCTGGGCTTCTCCTCGGTGATGATGGACGGCTCCCTGGGCGAGGACGGCAAGACCCCCACCGAGTACGAGTACAACGTGGACGTGACCCGCCGCACCGTGGACATGGCGCACGCCTGCGGCGTGTCCGTGGAAGGCGAGCTGGGCTGCCTGGGCTCGCTGGAATCCGGCCAGGCCGGCGAAGAAGACGGCATCGGTGCCTCCGGCACCTTGACCCACGACCAGATGCTCACCGACCCGGAAGAAGCGGCGGACTTCGTCAAGCGCACCAAGGTGGATGCCCTGGCCATCGCCATTGGCACCAGCCACGGCGCCTACAAGTTCACCCGTCCGCCCACCGGCGACATCCTCGCCATCGAGCAGATCAAGGCGATCCACGCGCGCATTCCGGACACCCACCTGGTGATGCACGGCTCCTCCTCGGTGCCCCAGGAGTGGCTGCAGATCATCAACGAGTACGGCGGTGAAATCCCGGAAACCTACGGCGTGCCCGTGGAAGAAATCCAGGAAGGCATCAAGCACGGCGTGCGCAAGGTGAACGTGGACACCGACCTGCGTCTGGCGTCCACCGGCGCGGTGCGTCGTTTCCTGGCCCACAACAAGGCCGAGTTCGACCCGCGTAAATTCCTCAAGGAAACCGTGACGGCCATGCGTGACATCTGCATCGCCCGCTACGAAGCCTTCGGCACCGCCGGCAACGCCGACAAGATCAAGCCGATCAACCTGGAAACCATGTACCAGCGCTACGAAGCCGGCGAGCTCGACCCGCGCGTCAAGTAAACCGATTGGCATAGGGGGCTATCGGAGCCCCCATGCTCCCCCTTCTTTCGGCCATCGGTGTCTCCATTAGGGACGCGGTGCAATGGTGGTGCCTTCCGGGATCGCTCAAGCCGTCCCTGGGCGCTCTCATTTGGCCATCCCTGGCCAAATAGGTCCCTGCAGGCACCACCATTGCCCCGCTCACTAGGCAGCGGCACCGCCACGGGTCAGACCGACCGTGTCAGACCAACTGCCAGGAACGTTGCAGAAAGGTTCGGCGCTAGCGATAACCCGGAGCGGTTCCGCTAGCTGCCGAGCGGGTCTGTGTTCTGCCCTTCCGTCACCACTGGCCCTCACCGGCCGGCTTTATGCTATGCTTACCCAAAGTTACATATAACGATATTCATTACTTGAATATGACGTCTCGGATGACGTCGTTTGAGAAGGTGCCGACGAGCACCGGGAGAGCACCATGACGGACAACAACCTGGCCGGCCAGCGCGGCCCGGCGGAACATGAGCGGCGTGATCAGATCCTGGAACTCGCCAACGAGCTGTTCAGCGCCCACGGTTACCGCAAGACCTCGGTCACCGACATCGCCAAGGCGGTGGGGGTGTCCAGCGCCTATCTGTACCGCTTCTTTGATTCCAAACAGGCGATCGGCGAAGCGGTGTGCGCCATGACCCTGGCCAAGATCGACGTGGCCCTCAAAGAGATCGCCGAACGGGACGACAGCGCCACCCAGCGCCTGCGCGATCTGCTCGATTGCCTTCTGGTAAAGGGTCTGGAGCTGTTCCTCCGGGAGCGGCGCATGCACGACATTGTGGTAGTGGCGATCGAAAACCAGTGGCACCACATGAGCGTGCACGACGACATTATCTATCAGGCGATCCGTCGTATCGTCGCCGACGGCCGGGAAAGCGGCGAGTTCGAGCGCAAGACGCCGCTGGACGAAGTAACCATCGCGATCCGCAAGACCGCGGCAGTGTACGGCCATCCGGTGTTGCTGGAGCTCAACGACCCGGACGAGCTGAAGCGCAACCTGGCGGCGGTGACCGGCCTGATCCTGCGCAGCCTGGCGCCCTGACCGGCGGCGCCGGTAATGCGGGTCGCGGCTATCGCGGCGATAGCGAAAGGTTAACAGGTTACAAGTTGACAATACCGTAACTAGTCAACATAATGGTCCCCATCAAGCGTGGGAGACCAAGCAGACACAGGGTCCCGCCACGCATTTGGAACGACCGAATGAGTGAGGAAAGGACCATGAAAAACGTAGTCATCGCATCCGCCATCGCCGCCGCCCTGAGCCTGAGCGCCGCCCCGGCTTTCGCCCAGAACCTCAGCGAGCGCCAGAACATGGACAGCTTCGAGAACATCAACGCCGCCTACCAGGAAGCGGTAGAGCAGGGTCGCCAGGCCCGTGACAGCGGCCGCGCGCCGGTGGATTACCTGGCCGCCCGCGAAAACCTGGACCAGGCTGAATTCATCGCCGACCAGTTCCGCGAAATCCAGAGCCAGCGCGCCGTGGTGAAAGCCGAAGGCAACCCGGAAGGCCGCAACCAGGACTACCTGGAGCAGCGTAAAAACCTGGACAGTCTGGAAAACATCAACCGCGTGACTGACAACAGCTAAACCGAACAGCCAATCTGCCTTGAGCTTAGCCCCGGTTCCCCAACCGGGGCTTTTTTATGCCTTGTGGGAGCGGGTTGTGGGAGCGGGCCCCGCCCGCGAAAGGCCGGCAAAGCCGGCCGGCAAGATCCCAGAGACACCGTTCCCCTCCATGGCGCCGCTGCCCTTCAAGCCCTATCATCAGAGCCTCATTTTCCAGTTTTGCCCAAACACCATGCCGTTCCCATTTTCCCACGAAGAAATCACCCGCTCCTGGCGACCGCTTAACTGGCGGGCGTTTGATCCGCTGGACGAGGTGAGCCAGCGCTACGCGCAGTATTACGGCCTGGACTTCAGCAGCGACCTGCCGGACCTGGAGCACGGCTTCGGCTACTTCGAAGCCGCCGGCCATACCATCAGCGTGCACGGCTGGCGGCCGGCGGTGGCCCGCGGCACGGTGCTGATTTGCCACGGTTATTTCGACCATGTGGGGCTGTACCGGCATCTGATCGCCCACGTGCTGAGCCTGGGCTACGCGGTGCTCGCCTACGATCTGCCCGGCCACGGGCTCAGCTCCGGGCCGCGCGCCGCGATTCAGGATTTCCGCGTCTACCGCGAGGTGCTTGAGCAGTGCCTGGAACAGGCCGGCAATGACTTTCCCCGGCCCTGGCACGTCATCGCGCAGAGTACCGGCGGCGCCATCGTCATGGATTACCTGCTGCACCACGGTTTCGACGCGGACAGCAGCCCGTTTGAGCAGATTATTCTGCTGGCGCCGCTGGTGCGGCCGTTCAAATGGAGCACCGCGCGCTGGCTGCATACCCTGGTGCGCCCGTTCGCGAAATCCATCAAGCGGGTGTTCACGGTGAATTCCGGCGACGCGGATTTCCTCGACTTCCTGGAAAACAAGGATCCACTGCAATATCACCGGCTGCCGGCCGGCTGGGTGACCGCCTTGAAGAAATGGATTCCCGGTTTCGAAGCGGCCAACCGGGTGAAAATATCCCCGGTGGTGATTCAGGGTGACCGCGACGAAACCGTGGACTGGCGCCACAACCTGGGTGTGATCCGCGACAAGTTCCAAGAGCCGGAGGTACACATGCTCACCGGTGCCCGCCATCATCTCGCCAACGAACACGCGGAATACCGCGAAAAAATACTGCGGATCATTGACCGTTATTTAGCTGACTAGGCGCTTAAGGCAGGGCTTCGCTCCGGCTGCGCGAAGCGGCCGGGGAACAGGTCTAACTGGGCGGCTGGCTTGGCAGAGCACTGTCAGCAAACCACTGCAGAATCGCCTCGCGCTGGCGTGGGCTGTGAGGATGGGACAGCAAGCCTTCCACCAGAAAGGTACCCACCGTGGCAAGCGTGGCCGCCCGTTCCCGCGCCACACCGTCCGCTCGCAAGGTATGGATCACAGCCGTCTCCACGAAGCGGTGGAACTGGTCATGCCATTCCCGGATGACGTCGGACTGTTCCAGTCGGGCGTGTACGGTGGCTACCAGCTCGCGGCTCTGCTCGAACTCCCGCAACGCCCAGGCCATCTTCTCCTTCAAAGGTTTTTCCGCGATGGTCGGCAGGCGCGCCAGGGTGTCTGACATCTGTCGGTTGAGCACCCCCACCAGCAGTTCGTCCTTGCTGGCGTAATACCAGTAGAGGGTATTCGGGGCGACCCCGAGCTCCCGGGCAATCCGGTTCATGGAGGTGCCCTCGTAGCCCAGTGACAGGAACAGCCGGGAGGCTGTGTTCTCCAGCTCGTCCTGTTTCACCTTCAGATCAATATTGCGCTTGTTCTTGGCCAAGGGGCCGTCTCCCGCAGTCCGCCAGGTCATCTTGTATGGTATTCAAGAATGCTATGTTTTGCTCTTGAATGACATACAAGAAACGTGGAGCCTGACCATGGATAACCTGCGACACAGCCCTCGAGACCTGACCTGTAACAGTCAGCGAACCGGGTTTTACTCTGATGGCACCTGGTGTGCGGCCACCCTGCACCGGCCGGCGAAACCAGAAGCGGCGACCCTGCCGGCGATACTGATGCTACATGGCTGGGGCGGGATTCAGGATGCCTTAACGGTCTCCTACTACGAGGAATTTACCCGCGCGGGCTACGCGGTGATGACCTTTGATTATCGCGGCTGGGGCGACAGTGCCGGCCTGCCACGGCATGTGATTTCCGCCCGCCAACGGGTGGCCGATGCCGACGCCGCCCTGGCCTTCCTGAAAAGCCAGCCAGGCATTGACCTCCGCCGCATCGTGCTGTGGGGCTCGTCCTTTGGTGGTGGCCATGCGGTGGAACTGGCCGCCGAGCACCCGGAACTGGCCGGCGCTATTGCCCAGGTTCCTATGCTCGATGGCATGGCCGCGGTACGCGCTGTGCCCCTGGGAAGGCTGCTGCGCTTTTCGCTCTATGCCATGGCCGATCGGATCAAGCCGGGTCGGCCGGTGTACCTGCCCGTGGTCAGCGAACCCGGTGCGTTTTCTTCGATGGATCGTGACGATGCCGGCAAGGCAATGAGATTGGCTGAAACCAGCCTCGGCCGCCGCTACGATAACCGCGTTGCCGCCCGCTCCATGATGACCATGGGCCCCTACCGTCCTTTCAAGCGACTCAAGGACATCCGCATCCCGACGCTGCTGTTGGGGGCCAGCCAGGACTCGGTCGCCCCCTTTATGGAAAGCGCCATCCGGGCAGTGGACAACCCCAACCTGACCGTGGCCAGCATTGAAGCCAACCATTTTGAACCCTACTTCGAGCCGGTATTCAGCGACGTGATACGCCAGCAGCTGGCGTTTCTGGAAAGGTTGGACGGCTTTTAGAACCGACGGCCTTCGCGCGGCGTTAACCAAAGTGGCGCACAATAGTGATGAATACGTTCATGGAGGCGCCGATGAAAGGCCTGAAACCATGCCTCGCCACCCTGCTTGGGCTGGTCGCGCTGGGCGTCCCGGTCACCGCCCCGGCGGACGACCTCGACCAGCGTCTCCAGGAACGCCGCGAGGCGGGCCGGGAAGCCGCTGACCGCCGCGCCACGCAGCTTGACAGCCAGACCCGGGAAAACCGCCGCGCGGTACAGGAGCGGCTGGAACGCCGCGATGCCGAGGCGCGACAACGCCACGAAGCGGTCAAGGAACGGGCCCGCCAGCCCTGGGGCAACGACCCTTGATGCCGCCCTTATAATTAAAATTGTTTTAAATCTCTCCCATAGTTACTTTTCTTCACTTGAATATCGCCCCGGTTGATCCATTTTAGAAGGTGTTATCGAATTTATCGGTCGCGAGACCATTTGTCGTGAGACAAGGAGAAAAGTAATGAAGACCACCATGAAGGGTACGATCAAGAAATCCGCACTGCTGACCTGCACCTTCGCGCTCGCCGGCGTACTGGCCGCACCCGCCGCCATGGCGGAGTCCACCAGTGAGCAAATCGACCGCGAGTACAAGAAGGCGATGCAGGATGAGGCCATGGGCGATCACAACAAGGACGCCGCCCCCAACCCGGATTACTCCGAAGAGCGCAAGAACATCGACGACCCGGATCGTGTTAACAAGCAATACGAGAAGGCCATGCAGGAAAAGCGCAACGCCGAAGGTAAAGCCGACAGCATGAAGAAAGACGGCGGCGACTACCTGGAACAGCGCAAAAACATGGATGACCCGGAGAACATCCAGAAAGAGTACGACAAAGCCACCCAGAAGAAGCAGCAGTAAGTGACCCCCAAGGCGGCGAAAGTGCCGCCGAACGGGCATGTCTGAACGGGCCGCGATGCGGCCCGTTTCTGTATAGCCCTTTGAATTGTCGGTATTCCGGCAAGGGGCGGAAGCAGTTCCCACTTTTACCTTCTCGCGCTTTTTCCTTTCAGAACAGAACGTATTTCGATGCTAGTGTGCGCTCCGTCGTGCGGGCCGTCCGTACGTATGTGGATACACACTTGACTTACAATCGCAAAAAAAGGAGCGGTTTATGAAACGGATACTTTTAGCGGTATCGCCCCTGGTGCTGGTGCTTTCCATGCCTGCGTTCGCAGCGGACGCTACGCTGGGCGTTGACGCCGAGGCGGGCGCCCGGGTGGACACCAGTGGTGCCCAGAAGCGTCTTGAGGAACAACGGGACGGCATGAAGAAGGACGCGGAGGCCCGCGCGGAGCAGGCTCGCGAGAAAGCCGAAGCGCAACGCGAGAAGGCGGAAGAGCGCGTCGAGGCGGAACGGGAAAAAGCCGAAGCCAAGCGCGAAGAAGTGAAAGAACGCGCTGAAGCTCAGCGTGACGAGGTCGAAGCACGCGCCGAAGCTGCCAAAGAAGAAGCCCGCGAGCGTCAGGAAGCGATGCAAGAGCAGGCCGAATCAAACCGCGAAGCGGCGGCCAACGCCAGCGTCAGCGGTGAAGTGAAGGCCAGTGAGCAGGGCATTGAAGCGTCACAAAAGGCTAATGCCAATGCCGATAATGGCGAAGGCAACAAGCCCTGGTACAAATTCTGGGAATAAGCGTTGTGTCGGCGCGCACCCCGGTGCGTCGACAAAAAAAGGGGCCCTGGCGGGCCCCGATATCTCCAATAATGGCACTAAAGGCAGATCAGTCCTCTTGCGCGCTCTTCTTGATCGAGACGCTTTGGTAGCTCAGGTTGATGCCGTTCTCGGGAATGCGCAGGCGAACCTGGCCGCCAGAGAACGGGCCCAGGGTGATATCCAGATTCACTTCCTTGGGCTGCAAGTTTTCCAGGCCGATGAAAAGGCGCCCATCCGGCAGGAAATCCAGGATCCCTTCCAGGGTGATCTCGTCGATCGGCAGGCTCTTAACGTTATGGTCCAGGCCGAGCGGCAGACTCAGCGCCGGCGCATCGAACAGCAGGTCGAACTGGATCACGAACTTGGGCGGATCGCCCGCTTCCGGGTTATCCCCGGGCAGGATGTAGCCCACCGGCGCTTCCGTGCGCTCGTTATTTTCGTCCGGCTCGTAACGCACCCGCATGATATTGGGGCCGGTGGCGGTTTCAATTGGTACCAGGCCAATGTCCTGGGTCGGCCCGAGAATGGTATCCAGAATACCGCCGACCAGCGGAATATCACCGAGGCCTTCGAGGACCGTGTCCAGGGCGTCGCCCAGGGCAGGGAGCGTGGCCAGGGTGGTTTCGCCATCCGCCGCATTGAGGTCCACGCCAATCACCGCCGTGGCGTCCAGGTTGGTCAGGCCCACGGTGGTGGGCAGGATGCGTACCGCCACCCCACCCTGGTCGGAGTCGATGTAATCGGGGAGGTCTTCCGCTTCAACGAAGCCGAGGATTTCGGTATTCAGAGCCCCGGCGATGTACAGCAGGCGTAAGGCATCGCAGTCCTCGAAGTCGCCTTCGGAGTAGGGTGGTGTGCCTTCGAAGCCGCAACCGGTATTAGCCGCGGTGACCAGGCCGCCGCCGGTGTTTTCATCGCCGGCGCCGCCTTGGTTGGGCAGAATGCGCGTGGCGTTCGGCGGTACCGGCAGGCTGTCGTCGGTCACCGGTGATTCGCCGTTGTCGATGGCGAAGTTGTTGTTCACGTCCACGCTGGGCAGATTGTTCAGCTCCTGAAACACGCTGTCGGTGACGGCTGCGCCGCGGAACACGATGTCCATGTTGGGCCCGCCCTGATCGCGCGGGTTACCCAGCAGCAAGGCGGTTTGCAGTGGCAGCTGATCCTCGGAGCAAATTGCGTCCGCGCAGCCGCTGGTCTGTGAGGCCAGCGTGTAGCGGTACAAGGTGCCGGGCTCCCAGGGTTGATCCGGTGTGAAGGACAGCCCGCGCGGGGTCACGTCCAGCAAACCACTGACGGCGCCGCCGTCCAGTTCTTCAACCATGAAGGTGCGGCCAAGCTCGATGGAGGTCGGGTCCATGTTCTGGGAGAAGCGCACCCGGATGGCCCGGTTCGCCGGCATGTCGGTGATCGGCATTTGGTCCAACTCGACCTGGTCGCCCTCGGGGCTGGAGGACAGGCACACACCCTGACTGCCCATGCCATTGAAGGCGTTGAGGTCCAGGTCATCGTTGGTGGCGCAGGGGAAGCCGGGATAAACGGTCATCGCGAAGGGGCCGCGAAGGACGCTGTCGCCGCCGTCGCTTTCCACATAATCGGGCAGGCTGAAGCTCAGAGTGTCGCCACCGCTATTGCGGTTGATCGGCTGCAGCGCGTTGCCGGACAGGTCGGTGATGCCGGCGGTGGCGGTCACGTTGTACTGAACGCCGTAGTTGACCGGGTCCACCGGGGTGATCACCAGAGCGTTACCGTCGAGCTTCCAGGTGAAGGGTTCGCTGACGCCACCCTTGGTGAGGCGCAAGGTCTCGCCGGTTTCGATGCTGAGCGGGTCCAGGGCTTCGGTGAACAGCAGCACAATAGGCTCGCCGGGCACCATGCGGTCGGCGAACTCGCCGGGCTGCCAGGACAGTTTCTGGCTGCCGTCCTGGGTGACGGCTTGCAGCATCGGGCCGGTGTTATCCGCCAGCGGGTCCGGCGCGTTGGTCTGGTCGCGGTAGGATTCCATGCGGAAGCTGAGCAGGCCGTAGTTGTTCTCCACACCAAGGACGCGCGGCTCGACCACGCTGATGGCGTCGGCGCGCAGCACACCGTCACGCACGATGGCGCGGCCCACCAGTTCCACATGCAGCAGGTTCTGGGTAAAGGCGCCGTTGGCCCGGGCGTCGTCGGTGGTGGTGGCGAGGTCCAGGAACAGGCGCAGGTTCTTGGCCGCGTTCGGGGAATCCGAGGTGGGGTTGGGGAACAGATAACCGGTGGCGTCGGCCACCATCTCCACGGTCACGTCGCCGGAGTTAAAGCCCACCGGCACCTGGCCGCCGACAATCACCTCGAGAGCATCGCCCACCAGGCGGGAACCGCGTGCCACGCGCAGCGGTGTCACGTCGGGGAACGCCGGTGGAAACGCCAGTTCACCGAACACATCGCCGGTCTGCTTGGAAACGGTTTGATCTTCCAGCAGGGTGCCGATCACCGGCACGCAGTTGATCGGTTCGCCGGTGAGCGGCGACACGCGCACGTTATCGGCCAGGCAGCCCAGGTTCGGGTCCGCCGGTGGCACCTCGGTGACCAGAGTCTCCCGTTTACCCGTGGGCGAGCTGGTTTTCATCGGGTTCACGGTGCGCTCAAAGGACGCGATGGTGTCGCCGAAACGGCTCACCACACCGTCCACGCTGAGCACGTAGTCCACGCCCGGGGTCATGTCGTCCACCGGGTCCACGGTGATGGCGTTGCCGGCGGAGAGCAGCACCGCCGGCACCAGTTCGCCGTCCCGGGTCAGGGAGACGGTGTCGCCGTAGACCACCGTCTCTTCGTCCATCGGGTGGCTGGTGCGCAAGCGGAACGCCGAGAAGTCCATGGTTTTGAACTGGGTTTCGTCGTCCGGGAAGATCGACGCCACTTCAAAGTTCGGGCTTTCCTTCTGCAGGTCGACCGGGCCTTCCAGGGCGGCGCGGGTGGTGAAGTTCAGCGCGCCGTCGGGCAGCCCCACCTCTTCGCCATTGGCGTCGATGCCTTGCAGCACCACCTGGTACTCCGCGATCGGGTCGAGCTTGCTTTGCGGTCGCAGCACGACGCCGCGGCCGTCGTCGACGACGCTGAACTCAAACGGCACCGCGCCGCCGTCGCTGTCGGTGAACACGAAGTTGGATGGCGCCACCTGCAGCGCGGCGCCGAAGTTGAACACCACCGGCGCGTTGGGCGCCACGTCTTTCTGGTCATCCAACGGATAGGTGAAGAACAGCGCGGCGTTGCCGGATTCCGGTGCGCGCAAATCCGGCACATTGGGATTGTCGCCGCTGTCGTCACCGCCGCAGCCGAACAGGGTTGCCGCCGCGGTCAGTGTTATTAGAGCTTTATAGCGCATGGCGCACCTCCTAGAACTTAAGCGTCAGGGAACCGCTGAACACATGGACTTCGCCGCCCGCGGTCACGGTGGCAAAGGGGTTGGTCACGCCCGGTCGGCTGCTGTTCAGTTCGAAATCGCGGTCTTCCAATTGCTGGAACTGGTAGCCGAAGTCGAGACGCATCGGGTAGGCCAGGATCGGCGGGCTGGTAATCACCAGCGAGGAGCCCAGGCCGAAGATGACTTTGTCGTTATCCAGGTAGTTCACGTCCTCGGTGCGGATGCTTTCCAGCGGGGATTCCTGGAAAGCCACGCCGCCGCGCAGGGTCAGATGCCGGTTGACCTGCCATTCGGCGCCCACGCGGGGGACGGTGATGTCCTTGAACTGGGCGTTGGCCTGGTCTTTCACGGTGTCGCGTTGCAGCTCACCGGTGAGGTCCGACCAGTTCTGCCGCTCCACGGTCACGCCCATGCGGAAGTTTTTGCTGAAGTTGTACATCACGCCGGCGGCGAAAATGTCCGGCTGATACGAGTCGATGGTGTCGATGGCCAGCAGAATACCGGGGTCCGGTACGGTGCCGGGAATCACGATGTTGGATTCCACCGAAGTGCGGGCTTCGGTGTGGCCGCGGAATGTGAACGCGGTTTCCAGGCCGCCGATCCAGCAGTCGTCGTTGTGGCCGCAGATGATCTTGCCCCACTCCTGGGAGGTGGACAGCACCGGCCGCATCACCGGTTTGGCGGTAACGTTCAGCTCTTCGTATTGAGTCTCGCCGGCCAGGTTGGAGCTGGCGTTCAGGGTGGCTTCCGAGCGCAGGGACACATGCACCGAGGCGCCCACGTTGATGCCGTGCAGAAACTGGGTGCCGCCACCAATATTAAGAAACAGCGGCTGGCGGCCGTACTTCAGGAATTGCCCTTGCTCGGAGGTGCTGGAATTGAACGCCAGCATCTCTTCACCGAATTTCTCCACCCCGGCGATAATCGCGAAATAAAGCGGGTGGTTCACGGTGGTCAGGTCGGAAAGATTGGTTTTCAGCGCGATCAACGTTTGTTGCGAACGGGTGTCGTTGATCGTCGTATCGTCGCTGGTCAGTTCCTGCTCCGCGTGCAGCAGGCCGGTGGTCAGCTCGCCGCGCGGGTCCATGGTCAGATAGGCCGGGTTGTAATAAAGCGCCGAGGCCTGGGCATTAAACATGGAAAGGGCCTGGGCGGTGCCCACGTCGACCGGAAAAAGGCCGTAGGTACTGGCGGTATTGCCCATGCCGGCGAGCGCGGGAGCGCTGGCGGTGAGGGCGATGGCGGCGGCAACACTCCGGGCGGACTGCTGGAGGGATCGGTACATAATAAAGACTCTCCGGATCTTGTTATTGGGCTTATTCAAGCTCTTTTATTTCACTGGACGTTTTTTCGGGTAAGCGCGCCAGTGAAAGATGACGAAAGGTGTTTATGCGGGGGTGACCGCGAACAACGCTCTCGCCTCATATGCAACTAATAAAACAAAGCAGCGGTGAATGCCGTATGAAAAAGGTTGTGAACGGTAGACGGGGGACAGGTTACTTTACGGAACGTAGCGGGAGAGTAGCCGAACGTAATGGGTCGGTTAAAAGGAACGTTCGTGCCATATTTTAAGTGTCATATTATGCACAGGAGGGCGTGCCTTGTGGTCAAGGTCAATAGACGGAGACGCCGCCGCCCTCGCCGACCAGCACCACATCCGCCGGGCGCAGGGCAAAGAGTCCGTTGGTGACCACGCCGGTAATGTTGTTGAGGGTTTTTTCCAGATCCAGCGGGTTCACGATGTCCAGATTATGGACATCGAGAATGAGGTTGCCGTTGTCGGTGACAAAGCCTTCGCGGTATTCCGGTCGGCCCCCCAGCCCCACCAGTTTGCGCGCCACGTAGGAGCGCGCCATGGGAATCACTTCCACCGGCAGCGGAAAGGCGCCCAGGCGTTTGACCTTTTTCGAACCGTCAACGATGCAGATGAATTCCCGGGCCACCGCCGCGACGATTTTTTCCCGGGTCAGGGCTCCGCCGCCGCCCTTAATCATCTCGCGGTGTTCGTTGACCTCGTCGGCGCCGTCCACGTAGACCGGCAGCCGATCCACGTCGTTCAGCGCCAGCACCGGGATGCCGTGGCCGCGCAGGCGTTCGGCGGTGGCTTCGGAGCTGGCCACCGCGCCGGCGATGCGGCCCTTCATCGCCGCCAGGCCGTCGATGAAGAAATTGGCGGTGGAACCGGTGCCCACGCCCACCACTTCGCCTTCCGGCACGTAGCGCAGGGCCGCTTCGGCCACCTGTTTCTTCAAAGCATTCTGGTCCATGGGATCCGTCCTCGTTGCGTTGGGCGCGATTATACGGACTGCGAGGCCGTGGATACAGGACAGCGCCATGGACGCTCCGGCCCCGCGCCCCGTAAACTAGCGGTTTTACCCTTCCGGACCTTCCATGCCTGCGATGCTTGATCAATACGTAAAACGGATTCTCCAATCCCGCGTCTACGACGTGGCGCTGGAAACGCCCATCCATGCGGCCCCGTTGATCTCCCGGCGCATCGGCAACCGCGTGCTGCTCAAGCGCGAGGATCTGCAGCCGGTGTTTTCCTTCAAGCTGCGTGGCGCCTACAACAAGCTGGCCAGCCTCACTGACGAGCAGCGCAGCAAGGGCGTGATCTGCGCCTCCGCCGGCAACCACGCCCAGGGCCTGGCTCTGGCGGCCAGCGCCATGGGCGTGCGCGCGGTGATCGTGATGCCGCGCACCACCCCGGAGATCAAGGTCAAATCGGTGCGCGAGCGCGGCGGCAAGGTGGTGCTGCACGGCGACGGCTTCGACGACGCCCTGGCCCACGCCACCAAGCTGCAGGAAAAAGAAGGGCTGACCTTCGTGCACCCCTATGACGACCCGGACGTGATCGCCGGGCAGGGCACCGTGGGCATGGAGATCCTGCGCCAGCAGAGCCGTGACCTGGACGCCATCTTTATCCCGGTGGGCGGTGGCGGCCTGGCGGCGGGCATCGCCGCCTACGTGAAATACGTGCGCCCGGAAGTGAAGATCATCGCCGTGGAGCCGGAGGACGCCGCCTGCCTGCAGGCCGCCATGCTGCGCAAGCGCCGGGTGACACTGTCGGAAGTGGGCCTGTTCGCCGACGGCGTGGCGGTGCGCCAGATCGGCAAGGAGCCGTTCCGCATCCTGCGCGACCACGTGGACGAGGTGATCACCGCCACCACCGACGAGATCTGCGCCGCCATCAAGGATTCCTTCGAGGACACCCGCGCCATCTGCGAGCCCGCCGGCGCGCTGGCCCTGGCCGGCCTCAAAAACTGGGTGCACAAGCACGGCGCCGAGAACAAAACCCTGGTGGCGATCCAGAGCGGCGCCAACGTGAACTTCGACCGCCTGCGCCACATCTCCGAGCGCGCCGAACTGGGCGAGCAGCGCGAGGCGATCCTGGCGGTGACCATTCCGGAAAAACCGGGCGCGTTCAGGGCGTTCTGCCAGGCCCTGGGCCGGCGCAGCATCACCGAATTCAACTACCGCTACGCCAGCGAGCACGACGCCAACATCTTCGTCGGCGTGCAGATCCGCCCCGGTGGCACGGACCTTGCTCCGCTACTCGCGGAACTGCGCGAAGCCGGTTACCCGGTGGTGGACATGACCGGCAACGAGATGGCCAAGCTGCACATCCGCCATATGGTGGGTGGCCATACCTCCCGGCAGGACCTGGACGAAATGCTGTTCCGGGTGGAATTCCCGGAGCGGCCCGGCGCCCTGGTCAAGTTCCTGATGTCGCTGGGGCAGAAGTGGAACATCAGCCTGTTCCACTACCGCAACCACGGGGCCGCCTACGGGCGGGTGCTGGTGGGCTTCCAGGTGCCGTTCGGCGAGCGGGGCAACCTGCGCAAGGACCTCAAGAAGGTGCCTTACCCGATGGTGGAAGAGAGTGACAACCCGGCCTACCGGCTGTTCTTGAACTAAAACGGGGCACGCCGGTCGGATCGGGTAGACGCCTCACTGCGAACAACGCCGTATGCGCCTTTATGCAGTGAAGAGGGCGTGAATTTGAATGTTGGGCTGTAGTTTTGTTAAGAAGCGTGAGAAACCGGCCGTAACTCCTTGACTTGAGTGGCCTGAATGCCTGAATTTTGACCTGGTTCTCATCTTGTTACGAAACAAATGGCTTACCATGATGAGTCTTTCGCCCGACACGGGTTTAGGGGAAGCGGAAAACGCCGTACCACTCCGGTCATACCGGGGGGCCATAAAACGGCGGTCCGCACTTGTACTGGGTTTCACCGTACCGAGCTTTCTTGAAATTTGGGGAATGGAAACACAATGAAGAAGAAGCCGGACGCACTTGTCGTCCTCGCATTCGTATTTGCTCTTGGGGTGCTGATCAGCACCATCACCCACGGCGGTAATGATTCTGATCTGGAGCGCTTCGCGAATTCCGCGGGCATGCAGTTCAGTAATTACGACAGTCAGTAACGCCGCAGGTCGGTCACCACCTGATCCAGAGGCTGGTCCCAGGCTGCCTCGCGCAGCCTGGGCTGGCGCTGAAACTCGAACGCCACACCGATCAATCGGGGCCGCCGGGGCCGGCGCGCCAGATCCGCCAGTGCGCGGTCGTAAAAGCCCCCGCCCATGCCCAACCGGTGACCGCGGTCATCGAAGCCCACCAGCGGCACCAGAATCGCATCCAGCGCCCAGGCCGCCCGCGCCCGTTCCCGCCGACGGGGCTCGCCAATACCGAACCGGTTCGCCTTCAACCGCCGTTCGCGCCGCCACAAATGAAAATGCAGCCGCCCGCGATGCACGCGATCCAACACCGGAAGGTATAACGCCACCTCGCCAAAGCGCGAATGCGCTAGCGCAGGCAACGGATCCAACTCCCCGTCCCCCGCCTGATACACCCCGAAATGCCGAAACCGCCGCACCCCCAGCGCCCCCGGCAAATGCCGAGCAAACCCCCGCACCGCCCGCCGCCGCGCACCGGCGCTAACGGCACGGCGTTGCGCCCGCAAGGTGCGGCGCAATTGAGCACGTGAGGGAGTTTGATCGGACATAGGGGAACGCTCGGGCTTGTGGGAGCGGGCCTTGCCCGCGAAAGGGAGCGAAGCTCCCGGCAGGATTCCAGAGAGCTCTAAAAGCGGATCCATACCAAGCGTCTCTGGGATCCCGCCGGCCGGTTGCACCGGCCTTTCGCGGGCAGGGCCCGCTCCTACAAAATTAAGCGTGTTCCCCGAACCGCCGCTGCGGGTGTTGCCCTTGAACCGAAAAGTTCAAGGCGGGGACCGCAGGTTAATGCCCTCAGGCTTTCCGCTCGAAGGCGGACATGCACACAGGCACACCAATTTGGACCCCTGATGGAAAAGCATCGGCAGGGACGTAACCCGGCTGGCGCACAGTCCAGGGAACACTTGCCGGGAGTATAACAGGGGCGGGGGGTGACGGTCAGGGCTTGACAGACGTCTCGTCGTTGCCTTCCTCGAAGGCGCGGATCTCATTGTCCAGGCGGCTCAGCAGGCCCTGAATGCGGTCGTCGTTGCCGCTGTCGTCGCCCAGCTGCTCGCGGGCTTCCAGCAGTTCGTGGCTCATGTTCAGCGCCGCCATGATGGCGATCCGCTCCAGCCCGATCACATTGGCCTGGCGCACTTCGCGCATCTGGTTGTCGAGATAGCGGGCGGCGCGCAGCAGGTTGTCCTGCTCGCCGGGCGGGCAGGCAACGCGGTATTCCTTATCCAGGATATGAATCACCAGGGAATGGCCGTCGCTCATGAATCCTCCTGCTCAAGGGACTGCAGGCGGGTTATGATGGCTTCAACGCGAGCCTTGGCCAGGTCGTTTTTCTTCACCAACTGGGCGCGGTCATCGAGCAGGCGGGTTTCCCGTTCGCGCAGCAGACGGTTCTCCTGGCGCAGGTGCGCGGAGATACGCAGCAGCTCGTCCACCCGGGCTTCCAGTTGCCGGAGTTGTTGTTCCATCGTCATGGCAAATTGGTCGCTGTTCGCCTAAGGTTGAGCCCCCGATCCGGGTCCGAATCGCAGGCGGGAAGGAAGTGTGCCCGCCGCCATTGACGGCTTTTTGTACTATAGATACGGCCCTGCGAAGGGTCAACGCAATTCAAGGCGCGGTAGGCACTTAGCGCCGCTTTGCAGAAAGTCATTAAAGAGTAAAGATAGAGCCCCATGCCCGAACTACCTGAATTCGACGATCTCGCCCGCGCCGCCGCTCAGGCCGGCATCCCCAACTCGCCCAGCGAGCTGCACGGCGTGATCTGCGGCCTGTTGGCCACCGGCCACGGCCACGAGGACAACACCCTGCTCGGCACCCTGGCCGCCCACGCGGAACAGCCCGACGGCCTGCCGCCGGAGTTGATGCGCGGCCTGATCGATTGGCGCGACCAGACCCTGGAAGGCTTTTCCGGGACCGGTCTGGAACTGCCGCTGCTGCTGCCCCCCGACGAGGACGACCTGGACCTGCGCGTGGCCGCCCTGGCGCAGTGGAGTGAAGGCTTCCTGGTGGGCTTCGGCACCGGCGCCGCCGGCGTCGCCGACACCGAGCTGTCGCCGGGCGTGCAAGAAGCGCTGTCCGACCTGTCCGCGGTGAGCCAGGTGACCACCCCGGAAGAGACCGGCGAGGAAGAAGAGCAGATGTTCGAGCAGGTCGCCGAGCACTGCCGCATGTCCGCGCTGATGATCTACACCGACCTGGTGATGAAACAGCAGGCCGCGAAGAAACCCGGCCCCGGCGACGCCGGCGAACCGGAAACGCCGCCCACCCGGCATTGAGGAGAACCCATGACCATTCGTCTGCAGGAATTCCAGCGCCGCCGCCGCGAGCTGATGGAGCAGATGGAGCCCAACAGCATCGCCATCCTGGCCGCCGCGCCGGAGCGCACCCGCAACCGGGACGTGGAACACCCCTACCGCCAGGACAGTGACTTCTGGTACCTGAGCGGCTTCCCCGAAGCGGAAGCGGTGATGGTGCTGCTGCCCGGCCGCGAACACGGCGAGTACGTGCTGTTTTGCCGCGAGCGCGACCGCGCCCGGGAAATCTGGAACGGCTACCGCGCCGGCCCCGAGGGCGCGGTGGCGGAGTACGGCGCCGACGACGCCTTCCCGATCAACGACATCGACGACATCCTGCCGGGCCTGGTGGAAGGCCGCGAACGGGTCTACTACGACCTGGGCCGCGACGCCGGCTTCGACAGCCGCCTGATGGGCTGGATCAACACCATCCGCGAGCAGGTGCGCTCCGGCGCCCAGCCCCCCGGCGAGTTCGTCGCGCTTTCGCACCTGCTGCACGACATGCGCCTGTTCAAGAGCAAGGCGGAAGCCGACCTGATGCGCCAGGCGGCGCAAATCTCCGCCGGCGCCCACGTGCGGGCCATGCAGGCGGTGCGCCCGGGCCTGTACGAATACCAGCTGGAAGCGGAATACCTGCACGAATTCATGCGCCACGGCGCGCGCAGCCCGGCCTACCCGAGCATCGTCGGCGGCGGCGCCAACGGCTGCATCCTGCACTACATCGAGAACAGCGCGCCGCTCAAGGACGGCGACCTGGTGCTGGTGGACGCCGGTTGCGAGCTGCACAACTACGCCTCGGACATTACTCGCACCTTCCCGGTGAACGGCAAATTCAGCGGCGAGCAGCGCGCCCTCTACGAGCTGGTGCTGGCCTCGCAGTACGCCGCCATCGAAGCCACCCACACCGGCAACCACTGGAACGTGCCCCACGAAACCGTGGTGCGCATCCTCACCGAAGGCCTGGTCGACCTCGGCCTGCTGGCCGGCCACGTCGACGACCTGATCGAAGAGCAGAGTTACCAGCGCTTCTTCATGCACCGCACCGGCCACTGGCTGGGCCTGGACGTGCACGACGTGGGCGATTACCGCATCGGCGGCGAATGGCGCCAGCTGGAACCGGGCATGACTCTCACCGTGGAGCCCGGCCTCTACATCGCCCCGGACGACGACACCGTGGAAGACCGCTGGCGCGGCATCGGCATCCGCATCGAGGACGACGTGCTGGTTACCAAAGAGGGCTGCGACGTGCTCACCCGCGACGTGCCCAAAAACATCGACGACATCGAAGCGCTGATGCGCGAGGCGCGCGCATGAACGACGCCGGGGCGCCGCTGATCGTCGGCGGCGGCATGGCGGGCGCGGCGCTGGCGCTGCTGCTGCGCCACCACGGCGCGCCGTCGGTGACGCTGGTGGAAAGCCACGCCATGACCGCCGGCGAAGCGCCGGACACGCCCAGCTTCGACGCGCGCAGCACGGCGCTGTCCGCCGGCAGCCTGGCGATCCTCCACCAGCTCGGACTGCAGGACGCGGTGCTGGAACACGCCGCCGGCATCGACACCGTGCACGTGTCCCGGCGCGGCCGACTCGGCCTGGCCCGACTTACCGCCGAAGAACAGAACCTGCCGCGCCTGGGCGCGGTGGTGGAAAACCGCTGGTTCGGCCATGTGCTGCTGCGCGCCGTGGAAGCGGACCCGGCCATCACCCTGCGCGCGCCGGCGTCGCTGACCGGCATCCGCCGCACCACCGACGGCTACCAGGCCGCGCTGGACGATGGTGAAGAGCTGCACACGCCGCTGCTGATCGCCGCCGACGGCGCCCGCTCACGCACCCGCGACTGGCTCGACATCAGTGCCCGCCACCAGGACATCGGCCACGACGCCCTGATCGCCAACCTGGGGCTGGCGGAGCCGCACCGGGGCCAGGCCTTCGAGCGCTTCCTCGACGAGGGCCCGCTGGCCCTGCTGCCGCTGCCCGGCGAGCGCATGGCGCTGGTCTGGACCGGCCCCCGCGACCAGGTGGACGCCTGGATGGCGCTCGGGGACGACGCCTTCCTGGGCGCGCTCCGCGAACGCCTGGGCGCCGCCATGCCGCGCCTTACCCGCGTCGGCGAGCGCGCCCGCTACCCGCTGGTGCTCAGCGAAGCCTGTGCCCAGGCGGTGCCGTTCGCGGCGGTGGTCGGCAACGCCGCCCACACCCTGCACCCGGTGGCCGGCCAGGGCTTCAACCTGACCCTGCGTGATTTGGAATTGCTGGCCCGCCGCGTGGGCGGCGAAGCCGAACCCGGCCGCCTGGCGCTGCTCGAGCAATGGGCCGCCGACCGCCGCGCCGACCAGAGCCAGATCGGCCACGCCTCGCGCTGGCTGCCGGAACTGTTCCGCGTGCGCCAGCCGCTGTTCGCCCACAGCCGCCAGCTCGGCCTGCTGGCGCTGGATCTGCTGCCGGGTGCCCGCAAACACTTCGCCCGCCGGGCCATGGGGTTGTGATGGAGAACCAATCACTGCACACCGATATTCTGATCGTCGGCGGCGGCATGGCTGGCGGGTTGCTGGCGCTGCTGCTGGCGGACCAGGGCTTCTCGGTGCGGGTGCTGGACGCCGGCCCGGCGCCGGCGCGGCCCAGCGGCGAGTCCGCGCCGCGGGTGTCTACGCTCAGCGAGGCCAGCCATTGGCTGCTGCGCCACGCCGGCGTGTGGGATCGGCTCGACCCGGAGCGGGTGCAGGCCTACGCCAGCATGCAGGTGTGGGACCGGGACGGCACCGGCGAGGTGCGTTTCAGCGCCGCCGACGCCGGCGCGGACTGCCTGGGCTGGCTGCTGGAAAACGACCACCTCACCGCCGCGCTGTTCGAAGCCGCCGGCGAGCGCGACACCCTGGCCTGGCACGGCGACACCCCGGTGGACGACCTGACCCGCGACGGCGACGGCTGGCGCGTCACCGCCGGCGACCAGACCTTCACCGCCGACCTGCTGGTGGGCGCCGACGGCGCCCGCTCGCGGGTGCGCGACGCCGCCGGCATCCCCGCCCCGGCCCGCGACAGCGGCCACCGTGCCCTGGTCGCCACCATCGAAACCGACCAGCCCCACGGCGGCTGCGCCCGCCAGGTGTTCATGGACTCCGGCCCGCTGGCGCTGCTCCCGCTGTTCGGCCACGACGGCCGCCGTTGCTCCATCGTCTGGTCCGCCTGGCCGCAACGCAGCGACGAGCTGATGGCCCTGGACGACGACGCCTTCGGCGCCGCGCTCAGCCAGGCCACCGGCGAAGCGCTGGGCGCCGCCCGCGTCGTCAGCCGCCGCGCCGTGTTCCCGATCGAAGAGCGCCACGCCAGCCGCTACCAGGCCCGCGCCCTGGCGCTGGTCGGCGACGCCGCCCACGTGATCCATCCGCTGGCGGGGCAGGGCATCAACCTGGGCCTGCTCGACGCCGCCGTGCTCGCCGAAGAACTCGGCCGCGCCCGCGCCGCCGGCCTGCCGGTGGCCCACGCCACCATCCTGGCGCGCTACGAGCGCCGCCGCCGCGCCGACAACCTGCTGATGCAAAACGCCATGCGCGGCTTCAAACTGCTGTTCGAGCGCCCCGAACCCGCCGTCCGCTGGCTCCGCAACACCGGCCTCGGCCTCGTCAACCGCCTCGCCCCCGCCCGCCACGCCTTCATGCACCGCGCCCTCGGCCGCGCCGGCGACCTCCCCCGCAACGCCCGACCCT